>ULPI01005133.1_pt1 | contig 25121 bp, 28 predicted proteins | sample 1953381 | NCBI WGS metagenome assembly ULPI01 (sample SAMEA4835626, study PRJEB28245) | human gut metagenome | biome: gut microbiome; material: fecal sample | place: Denmark | collected 2008
CCAGCTGTTTGACCAAGAGCCCCAATTTCAGCTGCTCCTGCTTCATAAGTATTTCTTGAATTAACTACGGGGCTATACGATTGAAGCATACGGGAAGCTAACGCACCGGGAATTCCAGTATATTGTGATCTTCCCCTATCACGATTCCTTCTGTTATCAGTATCTCTTTCTCTGTTATTATCTTCTGCAGGAGGAATTGTGGGAGGTACCGCAGGAGGTGGAATTAGGTTTTCTCCACCTCTTTCTTTTGTAAGAATCTCTAAATATGTTGTTCTTTCAACCGCAAGTTCATTTCCTGTATTTACAGCTTGTAAAATTTGTCTTAATACAGATAATTGCGAATCTCGAGATCCTCCAGTTTTTTTTGGCTTCGAAGGTTCTTCAGCTTCCTCTCCAGGTTCTTCAGCTTCCTCTGGTTTTATTTTTTTCTTTCTACCTGGTTTCTTTTTAGGTTTTGTTTCCTGTTCTTCATTTTCAGTAAGAGGTTTTTCGTTAATAACTTCACGAGGAGATTCTGGAGATTCTATCTGAGGTCTCTCAATAACAGGTTTTTCAGTAAGCGGTTCTCTTGTTCCTTGAAAATCTCTTTCTAACTTCTCTTTTTCATTCTGAAGAACCCTAAGTTTATCTGTCATTTCTTGGATCTTTCTATCAAAAGATCCTTGATCAAAATCAGCGTCAATAGGAGTTCTACTCAGATCTGCTATACTATTTGACAAATCTTCGATTTCCTTTCGAATCTCCCTTAAAGGAGAGACATCAGCTGATATCCTTATCCTCTTCTCCTGATCCATTTTCTTGTTCGTTTAATAATGCAGCCTCTCTACGAAATTCTTCTATCTCAGCTGCACTCATTGGCTGCGATGAGTTCACTTCTTTAACAATAGGTGTTTTGAAAAAATCACCAACATTAGGAATGTAATTTTCGATAGAATTAATATCCTCTTTTTTTTCTTGTCTTTCTTGAAATATAAGTTCCTCCTCATATTCCATCACCTGACTTAAAAAAGATTGTTCCCTGTGGCGCTCTGATAGAAAAGGAATGTTATGTTTCTGTCTCCACCATCTGTCCACAGGGAACTTATTATTCCACCGAATCATAAATCTTCTTATATCATCGGTAGGCATAGATTTTTACTCCTGATTCAATAAATCATTGACTTTCTTCATAAAAGGAAGAACCTTTTCTTTGTAAGCTTTCTTAATCTCGTTAAAATCTTGAAGACCAAGTTTTGATAAACTTTCTGTTTTTAAATCACTGATCAACTGAGGCGCAAGTACTGAAAGTGTTGCCTCAATATCAATCATATCCAATGCTTTGATTGAAGAAATTGTTCTTGCCACAATTAAACCTCCGTAATTATCATTACTAAGAGATTGTTTTAAACATTCAATACGATAATATTCTCCAACTGTAGGAAAGTTAATCGTATAAGTACGTCCTTTTACTGTAAATTCAACTGAATCATTCATATTTTTCTATTTTTATAGATTTACTGCACTTACTGGATCAATGTAGATACCTGAAACATTCCAACCTGCAATTCCCTGGTCTGAAAGAGAAAATTGCTGGGTTGTCGGATAACAAGGACCTAATTGACAAATTGATTGGCCTGTAGGATCGGCTTGAGTGATTAACTTAGTTGTATCATCTCTACTAACAATCGTTTTTGCATACATCGCAATTTGAAAACCAAGTTCTCCTAATACTAATGTATCCAAAATTGCTTGAACACTTCCCATTCGATTCATCATCGCCTGCATAATAGGCTGTTTGAAATCGAGGAAAAACTGATCTACAGTCCATGTATTATTCAAAGAAACAACAGGTGCTTCTTGAATTTTTACATTTCCCAAGCCTTGTACATTTACACGATTAATGTTCTCTGCAAATGTAATAGCCCTGATATAGCCGGCCATTTTATTATCTATCTTGATAAAGGCCTTTGCTGCTGAATATACTTTTGATACTCCTGCCATAATTTTTCACCTTTTATTAGCGGATCAAGAAACCTGTAAAGAACAGTTTGTTGATTTCACTATTTACTCGAACTTTATAGGTCACAAACCAAGCATCTTCTTTCTTTGTAACATTTACATCTTGGAAATCTAAAATTAGATTATCTTCAGAATCTGTTGCTACTCTGCTTTGTAAATATGCTACAGTCCAACTTTTCACTGTATTTGCCGATAGAGTATTCAAATTAACTCCATTCTCATCACCCAAAAGATCAATTTCTGCATTGACCACAAGCTCCCGATTGAGTTGATATACAATTCGCATAAACTGAATATACGGAGAATAACCTTTTGCATTAAACAAATTAGCGTTGTCCTGTAGAGTATTTACATCCTCTAAAATAACGAATTTGTTTATATAGTCATTCTTTGTAACTACAAGAACACCATTTTCAATCGCCTGTTCTTTTTCCGTATCACTCAATACATGACGCAATCGATCAATACCAATCGGTTTATTAGTACCGGGGATTTGAGGTGCTTTTCCTGAAATTCTTCCCACGACAGCTGCAAGCGTATACATAACAGTCCACCAACGATAACCCACCGGTGAAAGTTCTGTATTTATACCGGCATCTCCATGTACTAAAACTACTCTCGGAGAATCAAATCCTTGTGCTAATGTTATGTCATCACTGAATTTTCCTGCCTCACCGTAACCACCAATATATAAGAAATGATCAAATTTTGACACATTATTCAAATGCGTGATAATTTTCTTATAAGTCGTTCCTGCAGCATTGTCACCATATTGATCAGTAAAAACAATATTGTAATCTAATCCAGTTACTGCTGCTAAAGCTGCATCCACATTTGTTGAACTGTAAGATTCAGTTGCACCAGTTGCTACTTGCCATCCACTTACTGCAGTAATATCTGCCTGCGAAATATTTCCATCTCCTTCTACCGCAGAAGTAGGATCCACTGCAAAATAACTGTTAAATGAAGAATCATTTTTCGCCCAATTCAATAATGCATTCATATTATTAAACTCCGGTGAAACAACCATCAACTGAGGAGTAGATTGTGCAGCTGTTTCATCACCATAAGGTAATCCGTCTTCTGCTAAACCTGTAAAAGTACCTCTGTAAATCTGTAAAATCCATTTAGCAGGATCAATAACTCCAGGAATAATCTGATAGGCGAACCCTGTAACAAGATTTTCTTCTGCTACAATACCATTCGCCCAAAGACCTTCATCTCTGGTAAGAATTTTTAAAGTACCCCCTGCTGTTGTTGCAAAAGACATGGTTGCTGAAGTGGTTGTACACGCTCTACAAAAATAGAGCTGCGAAATTCCAACAGCTCCTGGATTTGCGGGATCTGGAGCAAATAAAGCTTCTGCAATACGCCAGAATAATCCTCCCTTCATATAAAAGCGAAAATCCTCTAACGTTGAAAAACTATATACTGCATTTTGTCCCGATGCTAACTGCCCGTTAATACCTGAACCTCCACCAAAATTTGCACCAGCAGTACCTGTATCAATAATCAGAACTTTACCGTAATCCAAATTCCGAGGCGGGTTCGTTTCTCCTGATTGAATTACACTGTAAGCTCCCGGAAGTATTACTTTTCTTCCATTAAATATAAAGCTACTCATTGTTAACTATTTTGTCGTTACGAAATTATGTTTTAAGACTGAATCTTATTAACGTCTAAATATATATCTTATCCTTGTAATTACAAAGAAAGTGGACAAATTATTTTAAATAATCTCTGATTCAACACCAGGTAAACCTGAAATTTCCTCATTTTCAGTTAAAAGAGTCGCTGCTATTTCTGCTTTTTCAAATAATATTTTACCTAATAATTCCGTATCTACCATTCCAGGTATCATTTCAGAACAAGATACATTTAATCCGATAGATCTAATAAAAATTGGAACTGGAATCAATTCATTTTCAACCATTAACTCTTTCATTTGATAATCAATGGTATCAAATCTCTCTATTAAAATATCATGAGCACTGACTAATAGTGCATACAGTATTTCTGATATCATTATTGATTCTACCATATTTACCGCAAAGCACATTATTTCATAATTACTCTGTCTTGAATCTAAATAGCTTAAATTTCCATCTTCAGGAAAAATTCCATTAATCTTTCCTATATTATTAACAGGACCTCTATTTTTACCAGGTTCTCTAATAACATAGCAAGGTAATCCTAATCTATCCTTTGGATATTCCAATGCAACTTTAATATTATTTGGATTGTTAGGAGTTCTGGAATATATTTTTTTTGCCTGTTGATAAAAATCATAATTTCCATCAGTTGTACCATTTAATAAACGATACAAGAATGTTGTTTCTTCATCTGGATTAGTTGTAATATCTCGATACAAATATTCCATGAAAGATTCAATAATTTTCTTTACATAAATAATATTTAACATATTAAAGATTTTTTAAAAATTCATCTATAACCATATCTACAGCTGTCTCAATATGAGAAGCTTCCAAAGCTTTATCCATTAGTTTACGTGGTTCTAAACCTTTATTCCACCAACTATTTGGATCTGATTTATCACTTACTCTTCTAAATGTCATGTATTGGCTTCTAATTTCATTTCCAACACTAACATTTATTTTAGCCAAACCTTCATATTTAGGAGATTTATGGAGATATTCTGGTATTACTAATTGAGGTGTTCTAATTTCAGCTCTTTTTCCCGGTACATTAAATCCAGTAGGTAAATCTTTTTTACTTAAAGGCTTTTCTTTGTTCTTCGCTATATTATAAACTGCTTGTGGTAAAATAGAAGAGAAAATTCCAGATTCTGCTACTGCTTGTGGAGTTGCATGTCTAAAAGGAATCGTAAGATACCATCCACCACTTAATTTTTGTTTTACTTTTCCCGATCTTTGAAATCCAATTTTTTCATCAAAAGGAGGTGCTCCTTCTTCAAGCATCATAGCAATTGGATTTTCTCTTGCTGATAATCCAAATGTAACTGAAAGAGGGGAATCTCTTTCAACAAACATTGCTCTTTTATATTCTCCTCTTGTTTGTTTTAATTGAGTATTTATTAAATTTTCCCAGCGAGTACTATATCCTTCTATAACACGATCAATAATAGATGATCCCAAGTAAATAGTTTGATTTTCATTCAAACTAAATTCTTGAACTACTTCATTTAGATCTATATTGATTGGTAATAAATTCATATATTGTCATTATCAATAGTTCCAGTACCATCAAAATTCGGGATTCCAATTGCTATCAAATGACTTCTCCTCGCAATTGCTTGAATAGGAAGATTTATTTGCTGCATTTTCCCACTTGGTTTATCTTTTACAAAAGACGCTCTTATTTCATGCGGTAGATCAATTACATGATATTCAGGCTCATGTTTATAATAAATACTAACAATTCTATTTACTGGAAGTTCCTTTAACTTTAAAATAATACTATAAGGATTGTTAGGATTTAATTCATATTCTTCTTCACTCAGTTTAATGAGTTTTTTGTCGTATTGATTAAATATATGAAGACTTATTAACTCAACTGGTTTATAAGTTGTAAAAACAAATGTATCTTCATTATAACTGCGAATTACACGGTTTTCACTGAAATAAGAAAACTGATCTTTAACGGTAATTCGATTAAAATAACCCAGATTAGGTTTATCGATATCTCTCACAGTAACTTCTACTGTACCCATTAAAGTTTCAGACCAATTTTTATAATAGTTGTTTTGGTTTAAATTCGTCATTAAAGCTATGGTAGATAATGGATTAATATAAAAATATCCCGTTCCATAACAGTTTTGGCAATCGATAAGAGGAGCGTCAGGTGCATGACAAGGACATCTCAAAGCCTTTTCAATTATAACTTTATATCCTTTTTGCCAGACAGCTGCATCAAAATCAGGCTTTCTAAATTCAACAATGGGTTGCCCTGCTAAATTAGGTGCTGCAGATTGTAAAATATTTTTCGTCATTTTTGATCCTCATTTTTAAATTTCCATTTATAACCATGAGCAGTATCATAAGCCCCTCTACAAGCTCTTAAAACACTTTTACGGATAAACCCCAATTCTCTTTCCACCTGTAATGCGCTTGGCCATTCTTTTATAAAATCGCCATCTAAGCTATATTGTAGAACTGGAATAGATTTACGAAACCATATTCTTTTTTTTTCATTACAAGACCATGAATTTGATTTCATCATAAACTAATTTAATTCTTTTCGTAGATTCAACAATTTCTTTTTGATACTGTTTTATACGAGCAGAATAACCACTGTTCTCTGCAGAAGAAGTAGTTCCTATACTTTGATTTAATCCATCAATACTTAAACTCACAGAAGCGATACCTGCTCCTAAAATTAAATCACCGGCGATATTTAAAATCCCAATAGAAGCAAGCTTTCCAACTATATCAATTAAATCTAAAGGTAATTTATCTAAATCAAATCCAGTTATATATTGAATATTCCAATAATCCGGGATATTCTGAAAACGCTGCATACCGATCTGAGAAGAAATACCTGTTAAAATAACATCTGCATTAACTTCTGTTGTACTCGCACCTGTAGGAACTATACTTATTCTTCTTTTACCAATACCTGCCTGATCTCTTTCACAGAATAACCAACCTTGCGGATAAATTATCTGTTCTATTTTCGCCAACATCCCTACTAAAGATAAGGGTTCTCTTACAGGGAATTTTGTTTGTATAATAGGGAAATGAGTCCAGTAATCAGTATGATAATAAGAAGTAGTTTCCAGCGCAATTAACTGTTTAACAAATAACAAATTGAAATAATTTTCCACTTCCTTTTGTGCTGCTTTGATATAATATTGAATAGCTTCATCAGAAAATGATGCTCCTGTATTACCTTGAATCGTAATACCATAGAGATACAAACTCCACATTTCCGCCGGAGAAAGTAAAGAACCTTCGTTCTTCTTATATTTGATTGTTAATGTTAATTGCGCCATGATTTTTTACTTTAAGCTGTTTTTAAAATCAACTCAATTAGCTCGGCTTTCAGCTTGGCTTTCTTAATTTCTTCTGCAGGAATACCCTGTTCTGCTGCCAAAGCTTCTAATTCAGAAACTTTCATTCCTTCCAATTCTTTCTTTAGCTGGAGATCTTCTTCAGTATTCTTCTCCTCTGCGACTTCTGGAGCCGGAGATTGAACAGAAGAAAGCTTTCTTTTTAATTCTTCTGTATCTTTTTGATACTGAGCTTTCCAATCTTCATTATCTTTTTTCAATTCAGAGATTTGAGTATCTTTACTCTTAATAATATTTTTTAATCGAGCGATTTCTTCAATATACTCCTTGTTTACTTCACGAAGATCTTTATCAAAATCCTTTTCTTCTTTCGTTTTCAAAGAGATTTCTTCTGCAGAAATATGCGGGTAATTTACTTCACGGATTTTTTTATACAAATCTTCAGTGATTTCAGCCGTGTTTCCTTGAAATTTAATTATCGTTCCAGCAAAACTAATAGATGTATTTGCATGGACAGCACTAAATACTTTCATATATTTCTAATTTAATTTATTAATAAAATAAGGGAGAGAGATCACTCTCTTCTCCCTTACTAACATAAACCCTTGTTTTTCTACTTATTAAAGGCCAATAGTACCAATGTTCACGATACGAACGATCTTAGCAGGCTGATAAAGAACCGGACAGCCATAATTCAAAATGGCAAAACGCTTACTTGGAGAAGTAATAGCGAAATCCATTTTCATTGTATCCTGGAACTGCAGGTATTCGTTGATCTGACTGTCATTGTAATAAACAAGTGCAGAACGAGTACCAGCGATAATACGGTTACGATCACGAACTTTGCCAGCATCTGCACCATCATATCCAGAAGTCATCATACCAACAGATACTTCAAACAATGGATAATAATTAGCAGTATTACTCAAAGCAGTATTTGCTTCAGTTCTATAAATAACGAAGCAAGTTGCTTCATATGCACCACCAAGACCAGCTGTGAACTGCAAATCTACAGATTGAGTTGTACTAACTGCTAACGCAGTGGTAGTAAGTGAAACCGGTGCAGATTCTCCATAACGGTTTTTAGCTGTAACTGCGTAACCATAGGAACCAGCGTGATTACCAAAGTTTGTTTTAACATCTGTTACAGCGGTAGCATCAGCTCCCTTAACCGGAGGCAGCGGAGCTTTTGGAGATGTAGCTTTCTTAGAAAGAGTAATAGACTTACGACGGTCAAAATATTTATCATTCTTGATATTGATTTTCCCGAACTGAGTATCAATAGTATTAACACTCTGACCCATAGTAGCACCTGTAACAGAACCACTAAGACCAACGATCACACGTTTTGCTTCATGATAAGTCTTTACATAGTTACTGAAAACTGCCGGATTTGAAATGATGCGGTCAATTGTACCGTTATAAACGTTAACTACTACATTGGCAGCATCTTCACACAGGGCATCACTGAGGACTTTACCCTGTGCATCAATAACAGCAGGATTTCCAAAGTAATTATCCAATAACTGTTCTGAACTCAAACCTTCAGTAGACGTGCCATCCACTTCATTTACACCCAACATATGAAGACGGAAAATTCCATCAAATTCATCAGGTACACATGAAGAGTCAGCTGTGATCATAACCTCATCAAGAATAGTCAACAATAGAGTTGTTTTGTTTTCAACTTCTCTTGTGTACATATTCATATCACCGGCATATTCCGCAATCAAAGCCGGATGAGTTACCTGACCAGTTACACCGGTAAAACGAGTAACGGCTGATTTACGTCTGTACTGGCTATCCGTTTCCGTCGGAGTTTCACCTTCTTGATTGAAAATACCGACATCTTCACCATATTTGAATAACTGGTTATAAGCATGAACCGTATTACGGATTTTCTGCTTCGGTATTTCATTCATGAACACCAATTGATCCAAACGGTTGGTCAACACTTTCAGGACAGCATCCAAAGATTCAACCTTCAGACCACCACCGTTATTGATCATATTGTTATACTGCATACCGGTCATCAAGCCGGCTTCCATCGCTTTTAAAATCTCGGTTTGATCCATACTTTCCAGTATAGTCGAAACCTGTCCCCCTGTATAGTCGTATAATTGCATAATCTATTTTATTTTATTTTTACGGACGAATTTACTTAACAAGAGAGATGTTCTCTTTTTGATACAAATACATAGCAAGATCTTCTCCTGCAGTAATTGCATCCGAGTTCATCAAATACTCCAATGCCTGATCCTGGACTGACTTTTCAAGATCTGACCGGGTGGCAATTTTCTCAACAATTTTTCTTACCAAAGGTCGCTGAGAAATAATATTCAACTCAGTTTTACCGTTACCATCTTTTGCTAATGATTTCTCAATAACACTGGCATTGAAATTGGCTCCTTTAAATTCAGGTGCCTGTGAAGATACTTTCTTCAAAAGTTCATCCTGACTGTTCAGACGATCATTGATTCCTTTAAAGAAAGGAGTAATGGCAGCAGCCAAAGCCTGAGGAAGAGAATCGATTGACTTCATCAAATCATTGGAGAATGATTTCTCCATTTCATGTTCTTTTTCTTCATGCTCTTTTTTGTCACGCTCCAGATCTTTCTTATCCTTTTTATCTTCCTTCTCGTCCTTTTTCAGGTCGTCGATGTGCTTTTTATCATTCTCGATGTTTCTTTCTTGAAACTTTTCAGAACGATCCATTTCCGCAGTAGTTTTAGATTTTTCAATCTTTACATCCCCGGATTCGATCTGCGATTCGATCCATTCATCAGAAAACCCCGCATTTTGCAAAGATTTTACTATTGCACTGTCTTGATATTCTACTTTCATATTTACAAAAATTTATTTTGCTCTAAATATAATCCCTTATTTAATAGGTTCAAAATTATTTTCAATTTTTTTTACGTAATCATCTAAAACTTGTTTAGAAATCAGTCCTTTTTGATAACTCTTATAAATCGTCCAGAAATTATCTACATCAAATCTGGATTTTTCTATAATTGAGCACTCCAGATTTTTATTGATACAAATTTTTTGATTCTCAAATTCATATTCTAATAAAATACTGGAAGCTTGTAAATCATTTGGATCAAAAACCCGGCTTTTTTGTATATCAAGATAAGTATGGTCATTTACAGGTGTAAAAGTTAAAGCAACATTTGTAATTAACGCTTTTGTAATTTTAGCCGGATTTTTAGGATCTCTCTCAAGTGCTTTTCCCTCTACGCTCATACCAGGTTTCCGTGTGGATCCAGATTCTTTCATTTCCAAGGCTTTATCCCAAAAAGCTCTTGCTTCAGGAGATTTCTCCCAAAGTTTTCCTTTAACAAAAAACTTACCATCTTTTACATGAGCTTCGATAGGCTCACCAATCCAATATTTACTTTTATTAACTGGCGATCGAGAAGGTAAATGATCGAGGTTGAATAATCCTGATTTTAAAAACCGATCATAAATAAATCCATTGGGATCTAAAGATTCTTCTTCTGCATCTTTAGATCTATCAGAAGCAACACCAGAGAAGATCATGTTTTTATAACGATCTGAATCTTCTTGTTTAGAACCTTTTGATTCTGCTTTTACAATATCTAATTCTGTAAATAATTTAAAATTATCGTAAATCATTTAATCCCAATTTATTTAAAAGGAGATTTATATAGAAATCTACATAATCTCGACCACGAACTAATTTCCAATCTTTATCATCGACTGGTTTTGTCATTCCAAGCAAAAGTCCTAAAAATGCGGCATTGGTATCAGTATCTTCTCCTTTATTAACTATTTCGCAAAGATCTTCTTTTAAAGAACCTGAATTATCTTTCTTTAAAGAGAACTCTTTAACAACAGTATAAAATGTACTAATAACATCCCCTTTATTCTGAACTTCTTTAAGCTCGAATGGTTGCTGCGGTAAATCTAATAACAAATTTAGAATAATCAAACAAAAATGCGAACCAATTTCAAAACAATTTTTATTACTATGGGTTAAGCTACAAAATTCTTTATAATGTTCCTTAATAAAAGAATCACTATAATCTCCTTTTATAAGTGCGTATAAAACAGTAGGAAGTGCATGGAATAAAGCGCCATTTCCCATGGACGATGTTTCTATCAAAGGAAAATCATTTTTAATAGCATTTGCTGTTTGATTTCCTATATCAAATAAACCATCAATGGTAAAATCTCCTTTATAATACCATTGTTTTAAATTGTTTTTAAATTGATTTACAAGATTATTATCGTGATATATAATAGCATTCAACCAACACAATAAAACACTTGTATCATCAGACCAGGTTCCTACTGGCTTATTATAAGTACCATTACCTGTAAAATTAGTACAATTAAAAGTACCTTGTTTTTGAAATTCAAAAGGTACTCCTAATGCATCTCCCATTACATAAGCCCGGATACAGTTACTTATTTTCTTTGCTAAATTCACTATCTATTTTCTTTGCTAAATTATTCATTCCTTCCAATCCTTGCTCTAAGGAAATCTTATCTGATTCCTCTTTACTTATATCTGAAGATTTTATATCACTTATATAAAATGATTCAAATCTCTTTTTATTTTCTTTTTCCATATTCTTTTCTTTTTATTCTAAAGATACGAAGAAAATTTCATTCTTTTCTCTTTTTGGTTCCTATGATGCCTTAAGTTTTTCAAAAAGCAATTCCTTTAGTCTCTCCTTAAATTCATTCAAAGATTCACCTTCTTTTGATTCTAAAGAAATACCATATCCTTTAGATTGATATCCTGTTTCTTTATCATTCATTGTAATAAACATTTTATGATTATTAACCATGATACCCGTTTTCTTAATTCTTTTTATTCCTTCGCCTGTATTTTGATTAGATGAAGATTTTGTACTGGCTTCATCTGGAACTAACTCTACTGTCATAGAACTGTAACCTTTTGAAATTACTTTAACCTTAGTATGTGATTTAGTCACCCACTCAAGTTCACTTCTATTACCAATAGGAACTATATTTTTTTCACCTTTTTTGACTAATAACGTTATTTGAATTGATCCAAAATTTTGAGGAAATGAAGCAAAAGATTGCATTGGCTTCATTTCAAAAGTATCTCCTACTTTTAAATTTTCAATTGTTCGAAACATTTCGTCTCCTTCTACTCTTCGGGACAATATAAGATTTTCAGGAACAGGAGGGCTATTTTGAATAAAATCATCTACCTGCTGCTGTAACTTTATCATTGTAGCTTCAGGATTTTTACTTTCCAATATTTCTTTTGCAATTTGATTATATTCAATCCCATCATTAAAATCTCCATTATCATATTGACCTTTAAAATACTTTAGTTCCTCTTCGAAATCAATTTTATTTCCTAATGCAGCTGATGTGAAAAGACCGAAAGAAGATCCTTTATAATAATCTAAAATTGCTCGAGTCGATTTATCTGGTTTAAAAAGTTCTTCATTATATTTCTCATAATTAATCAGTGCCTCGGAAGGATCCTTAAAACATTTATATTGTTCACCTTTCCATTCTTGAAATAAGAAAGGAGAACAATATGGAAGTTCACCTTTCTCTATTAAAAGATTATTCATAGCTAAAATCCCAAGATCTATTTCTTTGATATTGATCCTACCTACATGAGCTCTTCTTTCATAATCCCCAAAAAGTCCATCTTCAATATTATCCCAAATTTCCTTAAATTCTTTATATTTATTCTGATAATAATTCTTTTGTTTTTCTGGTAACGATTCAATTGTTTTATTTATCTTTTCTTCTAAATCATTATCAATAGAGGTTGTTGTTTCTTTATCGGAAACTGATTCTTTATTTTCAGTTTGATCTTTCCAAGTTTCTTTTATTCTCTTTTTAAAATCACTTAAAGACTCTCCTTCTTTTGATTCTAATTTTAAAGCTTTCATTCCCTGTGTTTTATACCCAGTTTTATTTTCATTCATTACAATGAAAACTTTATGTCCATCTAATAAAAGACCAGTCTTTTTAATTTCCTTCAAAGGTTCCTTTTTCTTCTCATCTAAATCTTTAGATAGAGAATCTTTTAAAGATTGAAGTTCTTCCTCTATTTTTCCTATTTTTTCTTTAACGTCTTCCTCTTCTTCATCCTTTCTTCCAGTTCTTTTATCAAGCTCTACTTGCGCTATATCTTTAACTTCTGGATTTTGTTTAGGATCATCGATTGCGGCTTCTAATTGTTTATCAGAAGCCTTTTCAGCAAATTCTTCTAATTGCTTTGTTCTATCCAAAGAAGGATCTTTTTCTTTTGAGGTTGAATTTGCTACTGGTTCCTGTTTCTTTTCACGTTGTTCTCCTTTTGGTCTCCAACCTGCAGGAGTTTTCACGAAAGTCCTTCCTCCCCATTGTTTTTCAGTACCTACGGGGACTCCTTTTCGGCCCTTCATTAAATCCAATTCAAATATTAAAAGATCCTTCTTTTCCATAATCAATGCATTTGTAAACGATATCTTGTTTGTTTCAGTGTTGCAAGAAAATCATCAATCCAAGAGATTTCTCCATTATAATCATCTTTACCTTCTAATTCCTTTCGGAACTCAATAGTTTTGTCAAAAATCATTTGACAAATTTTAACAGGATCATCTTCTGTCACCTCATCTCCTTGAATTTCACCTTCTTTAAAACGGCCAAAACCCGATTGACCTGCCTCTGCAATCTTATCTTCAAACTCTCCCACTTCATCAGAAAGAGAATCCAGATAAACATGTTTAGAGTTATCTTTTTCTCCCCAATGAATGTTTTTAAGTCTTGTTTTAGCACCTTCGATAAAATTTAGATAAGTATTAAAAACCTGTTTTTCCGATTTATCTGATTTCTCAATCTCCTCTTCTTTTACAAGTTCTTCTTCAAAACCTTTTTCAATGATATTTTCGACATGTTCTAATTTACCACTGTTCTTCCAATCTTCAACCAATGATTTAAAAAGAATAGCCTCATCCATATCATTAAAATTAACGTAGATTCCAAAACCTTCTGGTAAGATAGTCTTTTCAACAGTATCTTTTTCTTGCTCTGTATCAGCTTCCTGTTCAAGGGAAACTACATTTTTTTCTTCACCATCCAGACTTTCTTTTCTTAGTCCCTCTGTATCTTCAACTGTTTCTGCCTTTTCAACATCTTTCCAACTTTCTGGAAGTTCATTTTCTAATCCAAGAGCTTTTGCTCTTTTTCTAATCCAAGCTTTTACTTCAGATTCAGGCATATCAGAAGCTCCTACTAATCGAATAGCATCTTTCAAATCTTGACTATTTCGAATAGGATATTTACCATTCGGCATAGCTTCACCCTTTTTAGCGAGATCTTTTCTTTCTCCATGGCTAAAATAGGTTTTGTTATTCGATTTTCTGATATCTTCTTTATGTCCTAAACAAAAAGCATTGAAAACTTTTTCAGAAATTTCTCCAGAGGTAAATGCTTTCAAAATTCTTACGCATGGATCCGGGATTTCAATACCTAATATCCTCTTGATATTGTCTTTCATATCAAAGATAAATTCATATTCATCAATATCTTTAGGATCGATCCACATACTTCCAATCTCTTCCTCACTATCCAGTAAAACTAAATTTGATTCTTCTGGTGATAATTCCGTTATAAAATAATGAATATCTACTTCATTATTTTTATAGACGCCGACTTCTCTTAATTCAGTGTCTAATTTTTTAAAACCAGTTTCTTCAAACAATTCCCTGGCAGCTGCTTCAATGAAAGTTTCACCTGGATCAACATGACCACCTGGAATACACCATTGTTGTTTTGTAGGACCGTCTCCGAAAGCTCTTTGTAAAATCAAAAACTTGTGATCGGGTCGGAAAATTATTACATCCGCAAATCGTACGATACCTTCTTTTGCTTTAAAAATATCAAAAAGAGCTGCTTTAGAAATGATTCCTTTTTCACTCAACTTTTCAAAAGACCAAATCTCTCTGCATTCATTCAATACATCAATGATTTCTTCATCTTTTTCTAATGTTTTCATCGCTTTTTCAATGCGAATTTTTTTATTGCAGAGATCAGTAACTTCTTTAGTTTGCTGTCTTAAAAACACTTGAAAACGATTCATAATATCTTGACGAATAGTCAAATCAGTTTCTTCATTCAAACTATCTACCTGAGACTTTTGTAAAGCATAATCTTGTGCCAACATCTCAGATTGATATTCAATTTCATATAAAGATTTGTATAGACTTCTATACTCCTTTATTTTTTCTGCGTGGGTTTGAATCCCGAGTAACTTTCTTATATTCATGATAATAATATTTTGCAGTAAATATACGAATTAATCTTTTATAAGAACATCATCAGCATAATAAGAATGATCTTTTTCTACTTCTATGGAATAAAGCCAATCTCCATAATTCTCAGAAGGTATTTCCATTATCTGAGCCACTTTTCCTTTTTGATCTTTTCTTAATTGAAGAATATCTCCAATTTTTACATCAATCACTCTTTTTAAACAACCATTGATATAAAGAACAGAATCTCCACTTATTCTATGGATTCCATCTATTTCATATCCTTTTTCTTTTTCTTGATTTTCGGAAAAGAAATATATATCAAAAATTCCTTGGGAAAAAGTTGGGTAAAGAATTCTTTTATTAATTTGAGTGATCTGCTTGTATCTTTTTAAGTGTGTTAATACAAGGTCTCCCACTTTTAAATCCTTTATATATTTAGATCCTTCAAAAGTAGTTATTTCTATGTAACCAGAACAAAAAGTAGATTGTTTCATATTTCAAAATTTTTATATCCTATTTGTATTCTAACTTTAGATCTCCTTTCAACAGTCCGCTGAAAATCCTTTGGAGGTATAAAAGCATTTTCCTCTTCTGACCAAATATATCCTTTCGGAATATAGATAAGCTCACAACGACAATTACCTGAAACACACACCTTACCCTTTCTCCTAACAATTAAAGTATGATTTTTTTTAAGTTCAACATCATAAATTTGACCGTTATAATCAATTTGAATTTCTTTCATATGAGATCTCAAATTATATTTTGTAGAAAGTTCATTAATTTCCCACTGATCATAATTTGCCAAATAATCTTTGTTTTGCTTTTTACAATGATATATGGACCTTCCTTTATTACGATAAGAAGGTCTTTTACCTATCTTCAATAAAAGCTCCCCTATGTCACTTGCTAATTGAACGCTTGAAGTCGAAAATACTCTTAGTGGTTTACACTGATATCCATCAAAAATAGTTCCTTTATGTATAGTACCATCACCTAAATGAAAAGCGTTTAAAAATAACTCAATATATTCAGGAGAAAGTTCTTTAATGAAAGAAGGTACATATTTTTGATAAGATTTTCCTAAGGATTTAAAGAAATTGATAAATTCAATTTGATTTTTCTTTATATAAATTTCTATTCTTTCCTTTTGTAAAGAAACACTTGGAAATATTTTTTTACAACAATTGAAGATTATTTCTCGAGAATCTTTTAATTGGCTTATATTTATTCTTTTTGTAGATTTATATTCAGTATAAGATCCTTCAGATAAATAATATCCCAGAAATTCACAGAATAATTTCATATCATATTGATTTCCATCAAATGTAATATATTTTTTTTCTATTCCTTTCCAAGAAGGTAAATAAGTGAGAAATGAATATTCTTCTGTTAATTCAGACTCTTTTCTCAAACAAATATTTTTACCAGATTTATATTCATACTGAGTTCTACCGACATGATAATGATTAGGAGAGGTACAGAGATTAAAATCTCTACTAATTCTTTCTATCATCTTTCCTTTATAATGAATAGAGAGGTAATGTATGGCTTTAACATACTCACCTTCACCCGTTTCTGGATTAACTGATAAAAATTCTTCATCTCCTTTTAAATCAGAAAATAATATGAAACCATTTTTAGTAAGTACTTCTGTTTGATCATCATAACAGAAAGGATGAGTAGTTCCGAGAACTGGCTTCCAGTCTTTCGCTTTTCTTCCAATATTATCTCCATTCGATATAAGTTGAGATATCTTAAATATACGGGGCTTACTTCCAATTCCTCCTGTAGTATATAAATGTCTACAATGAGAACATGCTTGTGGAAAAACATGCTTGTAAACCAAAGCTTCTGTACCATGTTTTTCCATTATAATTTGAGCTTTTCCAAGACAATAAATATCCTGCATCTCTGTTTCCACAATCCTTCCCCAATCCCTATTCCAATCTTGCAATCGATTTGATATATTATTTGTAATTGATTGTACAGATTTCCTTCTTAATATCCCTTCTTTTACAGAATTGTCTAATTGGCGATACTCAACTGTATTTTTTATTTCTTGCTCTGAAATAGCATTCGAGATCGTTTCTTTAAAACGATGTCCCATTCCTTTTATATAAGAATAGGTTCTTGTAGCGGCAGCTCGATATTCCGCTTTTTCTCTTTCAGTTAGTTTTTGATAATCTCTTCTTTCAATATAAGTAGTTAAATCTTTATAATCTAATTGTTTCGTTTGAATCGGACTCAATAAAGCAGAAACTCTACCAAATAAAAATGCCTGGTAATAAGGAGGTAACTTTATAAGTTCTTTCTCGATATCAAAACCATTCTTTTTTAACAATTCTTTATCCTCAGGCGTTAAAAATTCTTTTCCTAAAACGTCTCCAACAATACGTGCCAATCGATAATCGACAATATTGAAAAGTTTTTGTATTTCCGCTGGTGTAAAAATCATTCCTTTATAATATCAACCATTTCCTTTACAATATCTTTAAACATATTATTAGTCTGGGTTACGAAAATCGCTTGTGCTAAATTTTCGTAACCACACTGAACCTTAGGATACCTGATAGGATCTTTTACATGAGGCTTAATAGCAGGTGCTTTCTGCATATCATTAACCTTAATTCCTTTCACATATTTATATTCCATATCAATTCTTATAAAGATTTTTTGCAATATATTCCATTGCAGCAGCTTCAATAGGATTGTTCTCTATAGATTTTTCATATTGATCAAAAGGATTCTCTCCGTCTTCGCCTGGTACGGGTTCTGCATACATAGCAGAATTCATTTCATTCATCTTCGCCGTTTGATATACAGAATTTAAAATAGTATCTGTATCAGGATTAAATTGTCTTCCAGAGTATTTACGGAAAATATCTTCCATAGATACCATTCCACCATCCAATTTCTTTTTATCTAATTCAACTTGTTTAGATTCATCTTCAATTTCAATTCCGGTAAAGGCGAATTCAAATTCTCCATCAAACATTTCATCTACTATATAATGATTGATGATGTTCTGGAGGAAAATCAATAAAGGTTTTAATCCTTTATCTCTACTATGATTCAAACGCTCATGTTGTCCATTTTGACCAAATATTTGTGTTTGATCTTTAAATTGGAATCCAAGTTCAGAAGGATCGATTCGATAAACAGAACAAGTAATTACAATCAAGAATTTTACCCATTCTGTAAATTCCATATCTCTGTTTGATTTCTGTAAGTCAACCCATTCCAAATCTATTCCTTGCATTATAGGAGTTCGATGTGAATTACCTACTCCTCTCATTGTTTGAGTCCAGGCTTGCCGAAATTCATTTAAAGTTGCATTATCGATATTTCCATTCTTAATATTAATAAAACCTTTCGGTTGAGAACCTTTAGAAAAGAAATTACCGTTATACTGCATACCCCAAAGAATCCAAGTTATAATCTCAACAAGAGTTTCAAGTTCCGAAGTACCATAACCATTTCTATAAATAGATGTACTCTTATTTCGAATACCATAACCTAACTCCCACGGATAAAAAACTACTGATTCATGAGTTGTAGGATTCTGAAGAATTTGCCCCTGCCAAGACATACAAAAACGGGGTAGATAACCTTTGAAACGATATCTTTCAAATTCATCACGATAGCGTGGATCTACACTGTCTAATAATCTGACTAAAGAGGCGTCAATAGCTCGAAAACGTGCTAAATTCCATCCACGATCTCTTGTTATTTCAAAAGCTAATTGATCTAATGTCAAGCTATCAAATACAATTTTCCTTCCAAAATCTTGAAAAGTATCATAATTAGCCCATTTATCATTTAAACCACCATTTTCAAGAAACTTGATTATATACTCGATCTTTCCCTGGTCGCCTTCTTCAATTTCTTTGTTCTGAAAATCCTTCTCGAAAAGACTTTTCTTTTTTCTTATGGTGTAACCTTCTTTCTGTTCATCAACACTAAAATGCAGGAAATTTTGTACTTGTTCTACTCGTGTATTAACAACACTACGAACAATAAAAATATCCCCCATTCTTCTTAATGTATCAAAAGAAAGGGCACCTCTATTTTCTTTATATCCTTTTCCAGAATCGCCTACATCATTTGGATTGAAAAAAATTGATTGCATTTTTCCATTATCCAATCTATCTCGTTGATTCAAAAAAAGATTTGCTTTCATGATCTCTTCAAAATCATTAGAAGCGGCCATTTGTTGAATTTTTGACTCAAGTAATGTTGGAATGGTCTTTTGCAATCCCGAAATTTCTTCCAAAGACAGACCAGCCAGACCTTTTAAAAGGTCTGGCTTTTCTTCTTTATTTATCTTCTTTCTACGACTGCTCATGATAAAATTATTTTTTATGCGCCTGCTGTTTGACTCAATGTAATTGAAGCCGTAGCTGGTGAATCGCCTTCCAACTGAGTAATTGTTACTGTACCAGATCTTCCAGCTCCTGTATTGGCAGATGCAATTACCATATCTTCAGTGTCATTCAAACTAAATCCATCTCCGGTAATTTCTACCTTATATTTTACATCGACAATCATTCCTTTTACAAAGCCTTCACTGGTAACTGTTTTTGTTGATTTTACAGTAAAACTATCAGATCCTCCTGCAGCTGTAAAAGATAATTCTGTCGGATCTGCCTCTACTTTATAATCTCCAAATTCCATCTTCTCAGGAAGTAATTCAATCGGAGAAATTTCTCCGAGACCTTCATTCCATTGAATAAGCTGAAGACCATTATTCAAAGCAAACAACAAAAAATCAAGATGTTCTCTTTCCGTACCTGCGACAAAATCAAACCCCATTTCCAAAATAGCAGAATTAGGATTATCAATTGCAGACGTGTTTCCGGGAATAGGAATACCTCTTGGAGTTTCAGTAATAAATACTTTTTTCTGTTCTCCAGAACCATCCGTAGCTACTACTACATCAATGTTTTTATCTGAGTTTTTAAATTCATATAGTCTCATAATCTCAATATATTAAATTAAACGAATTTACTTATGATTGCGGCTTCTTTGCAAAACCATTTTCATCAAAATCTTTTAAATATTTTCGTATCCATACAGGTACTAATTCAGGATTAATTTTCCCGACATTTTCTACTATAGAAATTGCCTCTCTAACTAAAAGTGCTGTACACATTAAAGATCTAAACCAGGTGAAGGTATTATTTGGTTGTCCATCAATCGTAAAACTTCCAAGTACGTGAGCTACAATTAATAAAGAGGTATATACTAATAGCTTCATAAAAATCATAGCAAAACCTTTACTTGAAAAATCTTTATGAATCAGATGATAGGTCCAGCTTACAATAGTATCTATCGTAATGAGAACGATTAGGTATTTGACGAACTCCCAATCTTTAAACATGTATTTTTCTATCCAATCTACTATGGGTGACAATGGAATTGCCATTAATAGTGGATAAAAGAAACTCGCCGCATAATTGATCACTTTATCTAAAATTTTACGCATTTTTTCTCAAACTTAAATGTTTCACGAAGTAAAACATTTTGCCAAACCTTACCCTAAAAATTCCCTTAAAAACCTAATCGGATGCTAATCCTCTTTCTCATTGTCTTTAGAAGTGTGTTTATTGGTAACATCAGCAATCTTTTTAGATAACTCTGCTACTTTGGCTTTATCACCTCTTTTTACAGCACTTGTATATTCAGCTCTAAGTTTAGCTAAATTACCAGCTCCTTCATTGAAGTCTTCTGCTTTTGTATCACCATAAGGTTTACCTACAACACCCTTCTTACGATTTTCAGGAGTATCTTTATAATATCCTGTCTTGGATTTTATTAAAGTATCGGGATTAATTTCTTCCTTCCATTCAATCTGAGAAGGTCTCCAGAATAAGATCGATTTGCTTAAATCATCGTTCACAACAGTGACTCTATTCAAAGAAACAAAATCTATCGCTCCATACTCTTTTTCAATAGGATCAATACTTTTAAGAACATCTTGTGAAAATCTTTTCACTTGCTCCTCAGTATATATTTCATATTCTGGATTATCAAATTTAGAAAGGAATTCCTTTCTTGTCATATCTGCATATTTTTTCATAAACTTCTTATATTTACGAGTATCGTATTTTACAATGCCTAAATATAAGAACAATAAATCTAATAGTCAATATTTTTCTTTGAAATAAATCATTTTCAAATTACTAAAGGCGAATATCTACTCTGGAGTTCTAAATAAAATTCTTTTAATAAACTTGTTTCTTTTATATTAGAAGCCTCTCTTTCTAATCGATGTGCCATTAATTCTGTGATCTCACCCATTTCTGCAAGTTTCGTTAAAAAATATTTGATCTGTAAAAGGTATGAATTAAAATGCTCTTCAATACTTTTCCATTGTTCTTTTCCTTCTTGTAACTTATCTAATTGAATTTCAACAATTTGAATCATACGTGACCAATCTAAAATAGAAAGATTAGCACCTTTTAAATTTGCTTTATCTAATTTTAATTTTTCTTCTGGAGTTACAATTTTATAACGTGAATATTTTATATCATCTTTATTAGTAAGTTCCATTATTTTTCTCATAATGATACTCTTCCATTGAGATCTTTCTGGAATTTCAAAATTCCAAGAATAAAAATTCTTATAAATACCATAACGTTTGGTTATCTCTTTTTTTGTAGGAGGTCTGTGGAAAGAATCGCCGAAATATAATTTTAATTTTTGTATAGAATTTCTAACTTCACTGTAAGTAAAATCTATATTTTCCATAGATAGATTCCTGCAAATATAATCTATTCCGAAAAAGTAAGATTCCTCCGAATTAGATTTTTGCTCTATATCTAATTCATTTTCAAAGACATAATGAATATGCTTAGCTTTTCTATATATCATACATAGAATTTTCCAGTCTTTGATATCCAAATGATATTTAGCATCTGGAATTTGATTTGTCAATAAAATATAATCAGGAACTCTATCATATTCAATAGAAGGGATGAATTTCATTCTGTGAAGCTTATTGTTATCAAATAATACTTCGCCGGATTGAATCATTTGATCCAAGGTCTTTTTTATAGTTTGTTTACTCCATCCTATATTTGATTCGATTGTTTCTATAAGATGATTAGGTGAATTAAAATAATTTTCTTTATTTCCTTTCCAACCTGCAATTCTTGTAAGTTGACTTCTTAATATGTTTAATTTTTTCTCCATATATACTTTTATTTTTACTAACGTAAAATTACAAGTTTCTTTTTATTTAGACAACTCCTTTAAAAAAGAAAAAGTGACCATAAAGGCCACTTTATTTCTTTTAGTAAAAAATAAAAGCATATAAATTATCGTGTTTCACAACACCTCTTTATATCATACTCTAAAGATACAGCTTATATCCTTATTTACCAAATATTTTCAAAGAAAAATCCTTATTAGGGTGGATCTTCTTTTTATCTATTCTATAACTACTTGATAATCAACTGGTCAAAATTGCATCTAATATATAAGCTAAAGCTTAGATATATCTTTTATATTTATAATAGGAATGAGAGAATAAGTCTATCAATGTAATTGATATATATTATATACGATTTTGACCAGTGTTGATTATCAATGAATTATTGAGAAAAATATTTATTATCTTTGTAAAAGAAAAACCAGTTAGCGGGAACTAACTGGTTTTATAAATTCGAAAATAAAAAAGGATGTTAATATAGGATATATACTTAGAAGATTCGTGTTTTGTCCTCTATATTTTTCATATCCTCCTTCCATTGTTTGTAAGGCGTTGCTTCCTTAATGCTTGCAAAACTACTCCGATCAACTGCAGATAATTTGTCTCCACAAAAATTTTCAAGATGACTTTCGATAAAATTCAAGTCTAAAATTGTCTTTTCCATACTTCTTTTGTTTTAAAAATTAATACTATTTGAAAGTTTCTCTATTATTGATTTAACTATTTCTTTTCTTTTTCGATTACCTACTGAAGTATTACAAGGTCCAAACCAACCATAATCTGTAATTTCTTCTTGGCTTTTGTCTTTTATATATTCTTCTTTTAATTCGTAAAATTCAGGAAAGAAAATTTCAATAAAGTCATTAAGTTCCATGCAAAATGTAAATGTCCACATGTTATCACTCAAAAATTTTCTGACTTGACTTCTGAGAATTAAACAAATATAATCAGGTCTATACAATAACTCATCATAGGTGCGTTCCCAGATTTTAATCCTGTTAACTTCTATTATTCTTAAAATTTCTTCATCGATTGTTTTCATATCTTCTCTTGTTTTATTATGACATAAAGATACAAAGAAAAAATGAAATGAGCCAGATACTGGAACTTATTTTTATATGTTTTTGAGTGTTTTATTTTCGAAGATAATAAAAGCTAAATGAAGTATTAGAACCGTATTTTAAAACTCATATAAACAATCAAATTCATTAGATTCTTAGTTGTTTATATAAAAGAAAACAGAGAAGATGGAGACTTCTCTGTTTTTAATTTCGTTAAACGTCATCTCGACGTCTAAGAAATCGTACATATGAAATTAAGCTTTCTATACTAAAAGTTTTACTATAACGATTTGGTAAAGATATACCAAAATTTTATAGTGAGGTCAGATAATTATAAAAATTATATGTTATTAAATAATCTAAGGGATTATTCATAGTTCCTGTTGAAATAGGTTCAGGATATTCATCCAGGGATTTTTTGAGTATCATAGGATCGAATGATTTAAAATCACCTGATTTCAAAGCTTCAATAAAAGATAATTCAAAAAATTCTCCTCTTCTAAAACATTTAGAAAGATGTTTTAGAAAGTTTCTCCTTCCTCCAAACCAAACCTCTCCCGATACAGCTAAACAATGATAAGAATTGTTTTTTATTTGAGTTCCAAAAATTCTGTGCATAATAGGAAAATAAATCTTCTCAGCACAGAAAGTAAGTGGATAATAAATAAGAGAGTACAAGAATGATGCAAATTTAGAATACTTTCCAATTATACAATTCTTCTCAAAAGTTTTTCTAAAACCATAAGCATAATACCAATTGTTAGCACCTCTCTTTACCTTTATCTTATATTTAAGATGATCTTCTCGATCCTTTATTCTATCCCAAGGTTTTACTTTATTTGTATTAAAAGTAGGGAGATAAGTCCAGTAGTGATAAATAGAAGACCAATATGGATTATAAATCGTGTGATTGTTTTTAATCACGAAATCCAATATATTAGTCAATATTTTTTGTGACATTGTGACAATCCAGGGATCTTTAATAATTTTACCCTTTGAAAGGAGAGAAAGAATAGGAGCGAGATTCCATATTTGATCTTGACTTACAAAAGGTGAGAAACAGGGGTCTTCATTTTTACCTTCATAAAGCATTCCATATGCACTTGTAATCTCTTCAGTTTTAAAAGATTCTTTCATTTGGATTGAAATATCATCTCTTAAAAAGAATCCAGGCTCATAACTAAAATTTATACCTGGATATTGTTCAAATGCCTTTTTTAAGGGAGTTTCAGATAAGCGATTTAGAGCCTGTAAAACATCTCCAATACGATTGATACATATCTCCTGATTTTGTTCTTCACAAACTAAATACTTAGAAACTAAGTAAAGGAGATATTGTGCCATGTTAATAGTTCCATCTCCAACATTTAAAGATTTAGATTTACCATCTTTAAATACAACGAAGGAAGCAGGAATATTAGATCCCTTTATACACAGACCTTCAACTATAAAATAATCATAGAAGAGGTCTGTGTATTCACTGTATTTTTCTTCATTTGTCATGTTGTAGGTCTGCTTTTCATTCTTGCCTTAGCTTCAAGATTTTCAACTATAATAGCTAAAGCATTAATGTTAGTGTTCTCAATAATCTGAAC
>ULPI01010272.1_pt1 | contig 24533 bp, 16 predicted proteins | sample 1953381 | NCBI WGS metagenome assembly ULPI01 (sample SAMEA4835626, study PRJEB28245) | human gut metagenome | biome: gut microbiome; material: fecal sample | place: Denmark | collected 2008
CGGTCGATCTCTTCCTGGGTGATGCCGCACAACGTCTCGTAACGCCCGTCCATGCTGATATCCTTCGGCTGGTTGAAGCCACTGAACACACTCACCTGCGAGAACTTCGTCACACCTGTCAGCAACACAAACTGCAGGTGCTCGTCTGCTCCCTTAAATACGGAGTAGAAACCTTTCAGCACGTTGCGGTGACGATCCTCCAACTCGCGGTCAACATCGAGCACGTCCAATATCGGCTTGTCGTACTCATCAATCAGCACCACGCAGCGGCGTCCCGTCTGCTTGTGGGCGGCGCGAAGCACTTCGATAAAGCGATACCCGTACCCCAGTTCCTCTTCGCGGTCGGGTATGCCATACTGCTTTTCCCATTCCGACACATGAAAATTGATTTTCTTTTCCAGTTCGCCAGAATCCGTAAAGTTCCCTCCGTTGAAGTCCACATGGAACACAGGATATGTCGCCCACTCCGCCTCCAATTCGTCGATGGCCAGACCACGGAACAGTTCACGCCGTCCCAGAAAATAGTTTTTCAGTGTGGACACCAACAGGCTCTTCCCGAAACGGCGCGGACGACTCAAAAAGTATATACTACTTTCATGTACCAGGCTGTAAATTAAATCCGTCTTATCCACATAGACATAGCCGTCTTCAATGACACGATCGAAACTTTGTATTCCAATAGGGTATCTCATAAGCAGAACGTTTTCATTTTCATACTACCTGCAAATATAAAAGATTTCCGCCCAATCAGGAAATAATCCTCTATTTTTCCCCTTCGTTGCACAACTCTCCCTATCTTTTTCTTATTTTGTTTCGCATAAACTAAAACACTAAACAATCTGCACTTTATCAAACTCGAAACGAATCATGAAAAAGAAAGAACACTTAACCACTTACATGGACCTGATTATTCAACAGCTGGAAGCGGAAGGACGCCTCGGAACGGCACACATCTATCGCAGTACACTGCATCGCATACTCGACTTCACTCGTAGTCAGCCGCTCACCTTCGGTGAAGTAACTCCCCTCTGGCTGAAAGCTTTCCAGAATTATCTGCTGGGACGCCAGTTGCAGTGGAACTCCGTTTCCACCTACATGCGCATGCTTCGGGCGGTATACCTGTGTGCGGTCGATGCCGGAATGGCCGTCTTCCGTCCCCGCCTGTTCAAAGGCGTATACACGGGCACACGGGTGACGGTAAAGCGTGCCCTCAGTGAAAACGATCTGCGTAAACTGAATGAACCGAAACCTGCTGTGCGCGAATGTAGCCTTGAGCGGACACGAATGCTGTTCATGCTGCTGTTCATGCTGCGCGGCATCCCTTTTGTCGACATAGTCTACTTGCGCAAGTGCGATTTGCAGGATAATGTCCTGATGTATCGCCGTCGTAAGACAGGAAGCTGGCTGACGGTACGTGTAGAGCCGCGTGCCATGAGCCTCATCGAACAACTGAAGACGCCGGACGAATCTTCACCCTATCTGTTCCCCTTTATCAACGGCACAGACGCCGATGCTTACCGTCAGTACCAGAGTGCGCTGAGAAACTTCAATGCACGACTGAAGCGCCTGGGCGCATTGGCCGGTGTGAAAGGGAGCCTTAGCAGTTACTGTGCCCGCCATAGTTGGGCCACCATAGCCAACTATCACAACTACCAGCAGGAACTTATCTGCAATGCGATGGGACATTCATCTGTCAAGGTTACAGAAACCTATTTTAAGCAACACAGCGATGAACGTATCGGACAAATGAACAAAGAAATAATTTCACATATATTTCGAGAGTAACAATTACTCCATGCAGGACTGTGGCGACAGTCCGCAGCAGCCTGAAGCTGCGATGTGAAAAGACTTTTTTATGAATTCTATATGTAGAGGAGGTTCTGTTACTTCGTAGGTAACGGTTATACTTTTCTTTTGCCTTGATGCAAAAGAAAAAATACCAAAAGAAAAAATCAAGAGACGAACCTCCGGAACTACTCAGTCTTCATTTTTGCTAAAAGGCAGAGAGTCGCCGCGCTCCAAACAGTCTGTCTTTTTCAACGTAAGAAACAAAGACGCCGCTTCACGCCCCTCCGATTAGGCCCAAAGGCTGCGCACGGCACCTTTGATACATTTGTGAGACACTTGTATGGCTCACAAGCAACACTTGCACGGCTCGCGAGCAACGCAAGCAATACTCGTGGCAATTGCAAGTCATACTCGTGGGCTTTGATTGTAATACTCGGTAGGATTGATTGTTAGACTCGTGGAGATTGTTTGTTAAACTTGCCAGCATTACTTGTTATGTCAGCTAACTATTAATATTGTCCGGCTAAAGTAGGTAGTTACATCTGTCAAGTGAAACTTTACGAGATGAAAGATGGATACGCGGACTACGCTGAGGAGGCGGACTTACACAGATGAAGAATAAAAAAGAAGAAAAATGCCTTCACGCTTTCACCAGAAGACATCTATGCTGATACACAGAAGAATATGGTGAAAGATAAAGCTTCACCCTGATTCAGTGAAAGGTCTTTTGTGAATAATTAGAATCCGTGTTCATCCGTCTCATCAGCGTAGTCCGCGTATCCATCTTTCACCATAACATGCTAATCATAAACGATTTATGGTGAAACCTTACCTGTAAAAACCTACACATACCCCTCCAGTCGGAAGGTGAAAGGTGAAAACAGTCATTTTATTTCCTCCTCCGGTAATATGTTAAATGCCCCCAACAACCGCTTAATCTTCCGACAGCATGAAACGCCGTATTTCTTTCATTCAGCTTATTTCACCTGCGCTTCATTCATTCTTGCATAAATATGTTAAAGATATGTGTTAAATCATCGCTTTTATTTGTTTGTTTGTAAAAATAAAACAATCTTTGCACCAAATTGAAAAATACATCCATTACCTACGAAGTAACGGAACAACAAAACAACATCCCGCTAAGAAAAAAAATTGTGTTATGGACATGAAAATAGTGAAACGAAGCCTGCTGCTTTGTTTACTGTTTGTCAGTATTTCACTTTCAGCCCAGAACTGGGCCGTAAAGACGAATTTGTTGTATGATGCAACGACTACAGTAAACCTTGGAGCAGAAGTCGGATTGTCACCCCAATGGACATTCGACCTTTCGGCCAACTTCAATGGCTGGACCTTCGGCGACAACAACAAGAAGTGGAAGCACTGGCTCATCCAGCCGGAACTTCGCTACTGGTTGTGCGAACGCTTCAACGGGCACTTTGTAGGCACCCATCTGCTGGGAGGTGTGTACAACTTCAGCAACCTTAATCTCGACTTCAAACTTTTCGGCACCGACTTTGGTGAACTGAAAGGCCACCGCTTCGAGGGCTGGATGGCGGGTATTGGTGTAGCATACGGTTACCACTGGATGCTGTCGCGCCGCTGGAGCCTTGAAGGGGTCATTGGCTTGGGTTACGTCTACAGCCGTGCCGATAAGTACCTTTGCCCGCGATGTGGCGAACAGTTGGAGGACAACGAACCGCATCATTACCTCGGCCCCACCAAGGCTGCCCTGAATCTGATATATGTTTTCTAAATATAATAAGGTGAAATTTTGAGATACGCGGACAACACGGAAAAAGACGGACGGACGCGGATAATTCCAACTCAAAAAACTACAAACTAAAAAGACACCATCATAGACATGAAACGAATCATTTTGATATATAGCCTTTTCTTGGGATGCCTTGGCGACGCTCTGCCACTCATGGCCCAGCACACCCTTCAAAGCGGTGCAACGGTCGAGGCAACCGACGTCTGCCGCTTGCGCGACAGCGTCATTATCACCATGCGACTCGATCTCTCGACCATGGAGGTAGAGTCCAACCGCTCCATCGTCCTGATTCCCTTGTTCGAGGCCGAAGGCAAGCACATCGAACTGCCCTCGGTGGAAGTGATGGGCCGTAGACGCCAACTCTACTACGAGCGTAACGGACGCCGGCACTACGCCGACAGCCCTTGGAGTGTCATACGTCGCAAGGAAGGCGAGGCACAGACTGTGAACTACCGCACTACCCTACTCTACCAACCTTGGATGGACACCGCCCGTCTGGCCGTGACCGAAGACCTTTGCGGCTGTGGCGAAGTGCAACCGGGCAACCAGCTGACGCTGCAGCAGGCCGACATCGCCTTTCGTCCCCGGCTGGTCTACATTGCTCCCGAAGTGGAAGTGGAGAAGCGGCGCGCACTGAGCGGCGAAGCCTATCTGGACTTCGTGGTGAACCGCACCGACATCAACCCCACCTACCGCCGCAACCCCGATGAACTGGCGCGCATACACGCCTCCATCGATACCATCCTGCACGACCGCGACTTCCGCATCACCCGCATCACCCTGCGTGGATATGCCTCGCCCGAAGGAACTTATCGCAGCAACACCCGCTTGGCCGAAGGCCGCACCGGGGCGTTGAAGACGTACGTACAGAGGCGCTACGGCTTTGTCGATACGCTGTTTGTCACCGACTTCGTGCCCGAGAACTGGGAAGGCCTGCGCCGCTACGTGGCAGGCAGCACACTGGCCGACCGCGACGGCATTCTGGCCCTGATAGACAGCGACCAGGAACCCGACGCCAAGGAGCGCGCCATCCGCAGCCGCTACCCCAAAGCCTACGCCACCCTGCTGGCCGAGTGCTATCCCGGCTTGCGCCGCACCGACTACCGCATCGACTACACCGTGCGCAGCTTCAACGTAAACGAAGCCAAAGAAGTGCTCCGCACCCGCCCGCAAAACCTCAGCCTCGACGAGATGTTTGCCGTGGCACAGACCTACGAGCCGGGCAGCGACGACTTCAAGCAAGTGTTCGATGTAGCCGTACGCATGTACCCCGACAGCGAAGTGGCCAACCTCAACGCCGCCTGTGCCCTCTTAGAGCAAGGTCTGACCGAGCAGGCACAACCCTATCTGGACAAGGCTGGCAACAGTCCGCAGGCAGCCAACGCCCGCGCCGTATCGCTGTTGCTGCAAGGCCGTTACGACGAAGCACTGCCGCTGCTGGAAGAGGCTCTGCAAGGAGGAGTGAAGGAGGCCGAGGAGAACAGGAAGATAGTTGAAAATGAAGAATGAAGAATGAGGAATGAAGAATTAAAAACGATATAAATGAGTCCACTTTAAAAAGTACACTTTTTGCCTTAGAGCATAATGTAGTTGTCATTCTGTCATCCTGAACGTAGTGAAGGATCTCCTTCGAAAGCTACGTGATAACAGATCCTTCACTCCGTTCAGGATGACAGAGCAAAGCGGACTCAGGAATGACGCAGAACGGTAAAGGGCTAAGGGTAAAACCAAGGTCAACAATTCACCCTAAACCCTCAATCCTCAACTCTCAACCCTAAGTCCTTAAAACAAAACAAAGTAGTTCAAAACAAATAATTATTAACTCGATAAATAAGAAAGATTATGAGAAAGATTTTTAAAAACATGGCTTGGACAATGGCCGCAACGCTGGTGATGGCGGCTTGTTCCGATTCGCTGGATGAGAGTGACAACACCGGTCAAGGGCCGCTTACCGGTGAAGGATATGTGAAGGTGGCAATTAATATGCCTACTACGAGTGGTAACTCAACCAGATCTACCGATAATGATGAAGAAGGTGCAATTGTTGACCTTGAAGATGGTAAAGCCAATGAATATAACGTAGAGAATGCCATTCTTGCTTTCTTTAAATGTGATAAGACGTTAGACTCTGGTACTCCTGAAACTGAGGCTACATTTGTTAAGGCTTATGCTTTAAGTAAAACTGATTTAGCAATCTCAGGTTCTACAGAAACTCCACAAGTGACAGAACAAGTATCAGTTATTACTGAAGCTCCTAAAGTTGACGATACCAAAGGACAAGAAGAACAACTTTATGTACTTGCAATTTTAAATTACAATAGCTCTTTATTTACAATTAACGACGGTACTTTAACAGTTAGTGGAAATACTGTATCAAAACTTTCTGATTTACAGAAAAAAATTTCAACTACAGCACCTAATAATGAATTTGTTTACAACTTTACCGGTGGTAGTTCAAGCACTACTCGAAATCAATTTACAATGACAAATGCTCCGTTGTCTGATAAACCAGGAAATTCTTCTGAAACAATTTCAGGGGCAAAGGCCTATACTTTAGTGCCTGTCACAGTTTATGATACAAAAGCTCAAGCCATAAATGGTGACGTAGCTAAAATTTATGTGGAAAGGGTTGTTGCGAAAGTTACGTTGAAATTGGGAACTACTAATAAGGTTGCTGATAAAGATGCGCAAATAAAAGTTACTGAAGCAGATGGGACAGCTACACAAGATATTGTAGAAATAACCGGCTGGTGTCTGAATGTCACAAACAATTCTACCAAACTGGTGCGTGATGTAACAGGGTTTAATAACTCCGGATGGTTAGCAACTGCAACCGACCATAAACCTGAGCGCTTTGCAGGAACAAGAGGAATCAATGCTTCATTTGGTATTAATAACGAAAGTAGTTATTACCGTATCTATTGGGCCCAAGATTGTAATTATATAGGTAGAGGAAGTACAGATGTTACGGACGCAGCTAATGATTTTACTACTTATTATACTAATAATGGCACGGTCACTCCTCAAGCGCCAGCTTGGAATAGTGGTCTTGCAACTTCTACAGCTGACAATGCTTGCTACTGCCTTGAAAATACGATGGACTATAACCAGCAGATAGATGACCGCACGACAGGAGTTCTGATAAAAACGGACTATTATACATACTTCAATGGTGACACTGAAGCTCAAAAAAGAAGTTTTTTTATTTGTGGAACAAGTTCAACTAAGTATCCTGAAAAACAAGTAGGAGGTGGCTCTACTTCAAGTGGTACAGATGCCTTTGTTGATTATGTCATGAAGGAAGCAAACAAGTTGATAACTAAAACAGAGTACCAGTTTACGACAAATGAGTTGCAAATAAAAACTTCTCTGGCTTCTGGAACCTATACGAATGTTGCAGACGTGTTCACTTTTAATGCAACTAGCGATGAACTTACAGCACAACAAGCTGCAGTAAATACAGTAGTAGGTGGTAGAATTTCTTATTATAAGGATGGAAAGAACTATTACTATTCTTCATTAATACGTCACTTCAACGATGATGAAGGAGTGGAAGTACCTGCTGCTGGTGTTACATCGGTCAATGACTATACACTAAAACATTTAGGCCGTTATGGTGTAGTACGTAATAACTGGTATGAAATAAGTATAAACTCTGTTAGTGGTCCGGGCGATCCTACAATTGTTCCACCGAGCGGTAATCCTGATGATGAGGCAGAAGGTTACATCAACTGTACCATCAACGTCCTCTCCTGGGCAAAACGTTCACAGGGCGTAGATCTGTAACATAGTGTGTGAGACTGTGCCTCGTATTCACCACAGATTACCCGGATTGTCACGGATGGAATCGGACAATCCGAAATTCAAGAAAAATCTGTGTCAATCCGAGAAATCTGTGGTGGATAAACACACCTCGCCATGTACCCAAACGAAACTTAAATAACCTGACAAGTATTTAGTTCTTTAGTTTTCTGAGTCCGTAAGTCATTGAACTCAAAAACTAACAAACTCAAAAACTAACAAACTTACTTATGAACCATTGTGCCAAACATATACTGAAGGCAGGCTGGCTGGCAGGCTTACTGCTGAGCTTGACCGTTACGTCGTGCACCGACCTGATCTTCGACAATCGTGACGGGTGCGAACGGGGCGTGTATGTCAACTTCGTCTATGACTACAACCTGCATCGTTCCGACCTCTTCGCCGACCATGTGGGCGAAGTCACCCTCTACATCTTCGACGAACAGGGCAACTACATCGACAGCCTTACCGAAGCCAACGACAACGAGTTCCAACCCCTGCGGGAGTATGGCTACAACATGTATCTGGACCTTCCCGACGGGAAATACCGCTTCGTGGCACTGGCACATCAGTGTAAAAGCGACGACCAGAGAGGCAGCTTCCTGCGTACGGAAATGAACGAGAACAGCCGCATGGAAGACCTGCAGATTACCCTCGACCATAACCGCCTGTACGACGGCGTCGGAGTGATCAACCACCAGGGCGAACCGTTAGATACCATTTGGCATTCCATTTCCGACCAGCCTGTCGAAGTGCGACAAGGACAGTATGCCTATCACACCCTGTCGTTGGTCAGAAACACCAATTACATCAGCGTCATCTTGCGCGACGTGGACGACCCCGCTGCAATGGACATCGACGACTACAACCTTTACATCACCGGCGGCAACATCCGGCTGAACCATGACAACTCCGAAGACTCCAGCATCAAGGCCCTGTGTACACCTTATGTCACGTGGAATACCCAAGACCCTGATGTCAGCAGCCGCACGACGGCCATAGGAAACATGGGGCATGCCGACTTCATGACCTCGCGCATCTTTGCCCACGACGACATGGCCGACGACGAAGTATTGGTAGTAGAGCACAAGGAAACCGGCAAACGGGTCATCGAAGTCAACCTGCCCGACCTGCTCGGCCGCCTGTGCAACTACGACGAGCTGCACCGCTACTCCCGCCAGGAGTTCCTGGACCGCGGCTACGACTACGACCTCTCCTTCTTCCTCTCCGGCGGCAGTTGGGTATATGCCAACGTATCGATCGGGGTGCTGGGATGGAGCAAACGGGTGCAGAATGTAGATTTGTAATATTGTAAATAAACATAGGCATTAAACAAAGGGTTGATTCTTTATTAAATTAAAGGCATCTGTATTATGAAGTGGAATTATTACATAGAGTTTGTGGCAACTATCTTGTTCTGCTTGGGAACAATAGCTTGCTCGGATACGGTATCTATACCCGTAGCTGAAGAGGATACCCCTATGGAATATTACTTGAACCTAACTCTTCGGATGGCAGATGAAGTGCAGACTCGTGCAAATGATAATGATACTCCTTTAATGCCGGATACGGATAGTGAAAAACAAATTCGGTCGTTGCATGTGTTCTTTTCGAATGGGAATGCTATGTATGAAGTCATTTCGTTAAATGTAAGCTTGATAATTGATCATACAATTGAGGTTCGGGTTCCTTTGAAAAGTCCTTTGTCAGATGGAACACAAATCTATTTGGGAGCAAATTTGAATGACGGACAAATCGATGCTTTTCGAAAAGGCAATAACGTGTATTCTTTAGTCTATGACAACGAAGATTATGTAAATGATCTTTCTCCATACAGCATAGGTTATGATGGTGATAATCCAAGTGATATTCCCATGTTTTGCACGGAAGTGGTCCAAGCTCAGGATGATGACGAGGATAATGTATATACGGTTTCTTTTACACTTAAACGAATTGTTGCAAAAGTCTTATTGACAAGTCAGGGGACTAATGGTGAAGTGGAAGGTGGTGAAAACGGAGTGGCCTATGCTCCACTGCTGCAGGACAAAGATCCGATGTTTCAGGGATGGATACGTTTGGATAATATTTGGTATATTGTCAATTCGCGTAATCGTCAGACGTATATCATGCAGAAACTGGTGGAAGGCAGTACGGATACGGATGCGAATGTGGAAGACCCGAATATGAATCTGCAAAATTTTATCAATGAGGCTTTTAAGACGGACGCAACGATAGAGTCTAATTATGAAACAATGGTTAAAGATAACTTTTCCTATATTGGAAGAAGTCAATATCGTAAAAAACCACATTTTCGAAAGGCTTTGGTTTACGATGAGAGTCGCATGGATGGAAATAGTACTAATCCTTATACAGAGGGAGTTTATACTCCTGAAAACACATTCTCATTTAACAATCTGACACCCAGTGATGAAGAAAACTTGAAGGATTTTGGGTCAGCGTGGGGAATGATTACTCATTTGTCAATTATGGCCAAGTTTACTCCACGCAATTTGAATGTGGAATATGGATTATTTGATTTCATACAGAAGGAAGAGAATGATTATACCGAGGAAATCAGAACTGAGATAGAAAATCTTCGGCCATCAGTTGATAATTCGGTTCAGAAAGACGATGTGTTTCAGATTGATTGTGGAACCGAAGCCATTGCTCAGACTATATTGACGGCTTCCTTGTCATACAATGAGATGCTTTCTATAGGGTCTGAAGAAAAATATCCGGAAGAAACTTTTTTCTTTCATGAAGAAACTGATGGAACATGTCCTTACTACACTTACGGTGCAGCCCGAATTAAGTGCAACAGTTTTGACCCGAAGACTCCTAAAAACCTGGGAAACTATGTACCGCATCTCACAGGATGGGGATACTATTATACATACATAGACAACCGTTCGGAAGAAAAAAAGATGGCTGATAATCCTTTTACGTTTTACAAGCATGGACAAGTAGAACGGAACCGTTATTATATACTGAAAATCAATTCTTTCTCTAATCCAGGTTCTTCAATTGTAAATCCTAATTATATTGAGGTTAATACTGAAACAATTGATTGGCTGCATGGAGGTAGTGGAAGTTTAATATTACCATAATGAATGCCATGAGAAAAATAGAAATATATACGGTGTATAGGTTGTGTGTGATTGTCTGCGTTATACTTACATCATCATGTACAAATGAGGAGACTGATAGGGAATCCTTTGAAGGTGATTTGCCGGAAATGAAAGTGCACACGCGTGCTATCAGCGACAATACCGCCAAGGCTACCCTGATGTTTTGGGATGATGATACTTTCCACAAAAAATTAGTGCAAGGAAATTCTGCAACACCGTATGGTGTGGTTCAAATGAATCAATACATTGATTTTTTCCGGAACGAGAGCGGAGAGACATTCTCTACAGGCTTAACATACGGTGAAGGAGCGAACGACTATCTGCATGCTACGGGATATGCACCATCCGAAGCGTTGTCGCCTGTTACTGCAAATGATGGGACGCTTGATTATACTCGATTGAACGTGAATGAGATGTATCAAGATGGTAAGACCGATTTTCTCTGTTGTGATGGCAATTACGCCCATCGTGGTTCGTATTCCGATCCCTTTACTGAAGAAGAACATGAATTGAAGTTCCGTCATTTGACATCACGTATCAGATTCATAGGAAAACGTGACGCAGTGATGTATGGAGTGATTAGTGTAAACAATGTAACGGTTACGCTATTGCAAACGGAGGATCGGCCATGGTATATCCCCAAGGCATTTAAGCCTTATTCCAAAGCTACGGATACACGTGTGAATGACTGTTTTACTTACATAGCAGAGGAATTCGAACAACCGCAATCCATAGAACTAACTCCTGAAAACAAAAACTATATCCCGTCAGGAGACAACGGAATGGATTTGTCCGCATGCTATGTACTTCATGAATATCCTGATGATTATGATCCGTTTGAGGAATTGGTGGAAAGTTCTGGAAAAATTACACTGAAACTGACAATCAGTGCAGATTTCTCTTGGTATAACGGAGGAACGCCTTTGTTTTATCAGACATTTACCTGGGATAATCAAGAAGTTGAAGTGTCTTCCAACTTTGGAGATACAATGTATCCCGGTTGCGAATATGTGGTATATATTACGTTCAAACATGAAGGTATTACGTTGCAAGGTGTACAGCAGTCTTGGGAAGATGGGGGGATTCATTATTTACCCGTAGTCCCAGATAGTAATTAATGAGTAAATGCAGAAGTTATGAAAAGAATATGGATAATTCCTGTAGTGGCAATATTGTCTATACCAACATTTACAGCTTGTCGGGAGGATATTCCTTTCGCTTCAGAAGAAGCGGAAGGTACTCTATTGTCGGCTTACAAAGAACAGATGCAAACTCGTGCTACAGGTGGTGAAGAATATTTTAACATAGGTACAAAATACCGTATTTGGATGAATCTGGCAGGGACGAATAATCCGTTGAATCAGGAGATTGAAAATGGTGTTGAAGGGACAGAAGCTGTCCGTGGCCAGGGTAATACCCATTACATTGACTTGGGAACGTATAATGAGCGTTTGTCCGGTAATATAGATTTCTATGGCTTTACTGAGGCCACAGAAACTCTTGTACAAGAAAGAAAGGTGCAATCAGCATACCCAATTGAGTTACAAAGTAGCGGTGACTATATAGATTATCGTCGTGGACAACTTTTGGTTTCAGAACATGAAGAAACTTCGGGAGTCCTTCAGATGCCATTTAAGCACATCATGGCTCAAGTCCGCTTGGAAACCATGAAGGAAGAGACTGTTGACAGTGAGTTGACATTGAAGTCTGTGGAGTTTGTGGGATCAAAAGAATCAGATACTTATTCTGGTGTTGTAACGGAAGGAACCTATAATGTTTATAACAATACGTTTGCAGATCTAACATACGAAACTCGTACGATTTCTTTAGCCCCATCTTTTACGATACCTAACACGATAAATGGGCCGAAAGAGATACGTACTATACTCCTTTTTCCTGAGGCAAAAAAACTCCCGCTTTATTATCTTCATGTGACGTTCAATGATTCAAAGAACTTTTATGGAAAGGGAACACAGGTCACGATTGATGTCCCTATTTATGATAACCGGGTCTCAGAGGCTACTCCGCTACATTTTGCTCAAAACACATCATACACATTGTGCATTACTTTCATGAGTGATCAGGCACGCATTGTTACCCTTGTGCCAACAGTTTATGAATGGATGGATGGGGAAACAGAAAGTAAAGATGAGGATGGTGATGGCTATCAAGAACAGGATTTGGGACAACCTGTAACGTTCAACGGAGTAATGTGGAGTGACCGTAATTTGGGGGCAACCAGCGCCCATCCTACTCGCAGTATAGATGACTGGTATAAAAGTGTGGGATATTTTTATCAATATGGGAGGAATATTCCGTATTTCCCGAATTCGTTAAACGAGGATAATACTATAAATTTTAACACACCTTTGGAAGAAGCATTGGTTACGGATGGAGCAACTCAGGGGAAACGCAATTTATATCCGGTCGTAAATTTTGCTTCTTGGGGAATGACTGCATTAAGTCAAACTGATAAGATAAAACCTATTGATGGTGGAGTAAAATGTGTTTGGGAACAAGGTTCGTATAATATAAATAATCAGTATTATTGGGGATTTACGTATGCAAGTGGATATGAAACAAAATATTTGGAAGGTTATGATCATGGTTGGGAAAACAACACCAATACTCCTTGTCCTTCAGGATGGCGTTTGCCTACTGTGGCTGACTTTAGAGGTATTGTGCCGGGTTCTGGTTATGCGGGTAACATTTCATTCCGGAAATTTTCGGGTGTACATGGCAACGGAGGTTGGAATACAACACCGGATAATAATGAACCTGATTTTAAAGACATTTTTTCAAAAGAAAAAATTAAAGATTATGTGGGAGTGAGTGGTATAAATATAGATGTGGGTGAGCCAATCTATCAGGGCTTTTTCCCCTGTATCTTTAGGGAAGAGACAAATGATCCGGAATCAGGTTATACGAGTAAATATGTTTTAAGTATGATGGATGAGGATGGATATCGTGATTGGAATCGAGTGAATGAAATCTCAGGCGAATTAAGAGGAGAAAATAATGATTATACTTATAATTGGGGAGTCATCTATGGCATCAAAAAGCAAGGAAGTGCTTCCGCTTATAGGATGAAATGGGAGGTAAAGTTACTTTCAAAGAACAATCCTGTATGGCAAGAAGAAAATAACCGTTGGTGTTACGATACACCTTTCCGAGGGGTTTTGGTTATTTCTCGTTATCAGGCTTCTGCAGAAGATGATTTTGTGGCAGATACAGATGGCTCTTATGAATCTTCGGTCAAGCAATTCGATTGGGAACATCCGGTAGAAGTGATGTATTTGCCAATTGGAGGATTTGCCGATAATTGGTCAAAGGGAAAATTGGGTAATATAGGAACCGAACTTTGGTATGCCATTTCGGATCGACCGACACCTTATAGCACCTATAAAAATATATTTTGGTTTAAGTTTGCGGGGAGTAATGCTGCTAGTCAAACCATGCTTATCTCTGACAAATCCCTTATGAGTGCTGCGGTACAAATCCGTTGCGTTCGCGACTTAAGTAATAAATAACTGAATGCGTATGAAGTCTGTATTTCTGTATATATTGTGTTTAGTTTCGTTGTTGACTGCTTGTCATAATGAAGAAAATCCAAGCAAACCGTTTGCTCCTGACAGCAAACGGGCAGTAGGCTTTTCGTTGTCAGGGATGATTGGTTATTCTCTATTGGAATCCACTTCTCCTTCGACCCGAATGGGAAATGCACCGGGAAGCGAAGTCGATGATTTTACACTTGACTCTTATACAGTCCAAAATTTGCCGGATGGAACTACATTGTGGGTCATTGCAACGGAAATTGATGATGTTGGAAAAGAAGGAGATGCAACGGTGCAATCATACGTTGTTCATAATGTATCGGGAACACAGCAAATGCTCTATCCCTGTATAGTGGATGATGCAGGAAATGTACAAGAGGAAACATCAGTACCGATGTTTCTGGACATTGGTAAGACATATAGATTCCGGGCAGTATCTCCGGCAAAGGCTTTTGTTGAAGGGACCTATTATGCACTTTATGTCAATAACAAGGAGTATGTCATTGCAACTGATGAGAGGTATGAACAGACTAAATCTGTGGAAAAGACGATTGAGGTGGATGCCACAGGTGCTCCAATACAGATTATTGAGATGAACCCATTAATCAATCAGACAGCACAATTGGAATTTACTATCTATGCGGACAAGGACGATCCGGATATCTATTCGTTAGAAGTGCTTCCCCAAGGAATTGAAATCTCCGGCATTCAAGTTCAGTATGATAAAAATGTGAATACTGCCGCTTCATCGTGGAACTGGAGCTTGGGAGATACACTTTGTGCTTATGTCGGTGACAATCGTGAAAAAATTGTGATTCGGAAAGATTCACAGTATGGAGATTCCTTTATTGAGAAAAAGGAAAATAGAGATTTATATATTCATTGTCCCATTTTACCTACGGATGCTTTTTCCAGCTCTGTTATCGTTCTGTTTAATCTGGAAGTGAACGGCAGTCCAACTCAATATGAAATGATGTTGAATCAGAAGATATTTCGGTCGGCATACACTTATCATTATAAAGGTAAGGTAGAACTGGAGGATGGCGTAACTGTTATCACTTGGCAGTATGTGAATTGGGAAGGAGATGTTCCGATTATCCCAAAATCATAAGACTGAATAATTTATTAAATTGAAGAATTATGAAGAATCATAGGTTATATCTATTCATTTGTTTATGTGTCAGCATATTGACATCAATCTCCTGCAGTCAAGGGAAAGATGAGTTTAGGGCAGTTACCGATGGACAGGAAAGTGTATTGGTGAAAGTGCCCATACATGTCGGACAGTTGCCTATGGAAACAAATCATGCTTCATCAGATACCCGATCGACGATGCCTATGGGGCCGGAGCAAGAGAATCCTATGCGTACACTTGCTGTCGTACAGTTTGATAACGAAGGAAATCTATTGGAGATTAACCCCAATAATGCACATCCCTATTACCATTTTATCGATTTGACTTCATCGGATAATCTTTCGGGTGTTATTAGTACTGATTTGAATAATATATCGTTGTTTGCCAGTGAAGAACGTGATACTCGGATTTGTCTGATTGCTAATAAGACAGAAACAGAAATAGGTGCATTACTTTGGGATGAAGAAGCGAACCGAAACTTATTGTGGAATGAATTCAGATTACAGACCATTGAGATCCCTTACAAGTTGCCTGAAAAAGGTAATGATGTAGATTCTTTGGGACATGTAAATGAGATTTATATGTATGGGCACTATGAAGGTACATTGTCCATGAATGGAGATTCACCTGAAGTTGGGAATGCAAAACCGCTATCTATTTCAATGGCTCGTATTATCGCTCGCGTGGAGATGAATATCAAATTGGCTGAAAATGTGAACATTCCTGATGGATATCATGTCTTTTTCGGGATGTATAATGTGGAACAAAGTGCCTATTTGGTTCCTGGGGCGGCCAATTATCTGACTGATAATTTGATACATAACCATATCACATTTGATCCGGTGGATCGTACGGAAGGACTGAGTCAAGTGGCAAAAACTTTCTACTTTTATATGGCTCCTCATATCGTGCTAAATACTCGGAATAACGCGACTTATTTTGCCATTTGGTGCGTAAAGGAGGGGGTTAGTGCAGAAGATTTGCAGAAAGACAAGGATGAAGCTGAAAATAGCGGCAGAACACCTAACTATCCTTATGCTCAAATTCTGATTTGTAATGACCCGTTAATGGATGAAGAAAAGCCATCGGTCGAAGGTGCTTATTGGATAAATCGCAATAGTATTTATCACGTAAATCTGACGTTGACCTATACTGATAATGCTGCATCTACACGATGTCTGGCAGGACGAGAATATGAGATAAACTTGAACCGATTAATTCATTAGTTTTTAGACGTATGGCGTTAAATATTTGGATTAGATTTGGGAATCGTATAAAATGGAATTGGACTGCTATAAAGTATGTTCAATTGAAACGCCTTTTTAAATATTCAAGGGAATGGTTAGTCACAATCGTTTCATGTGGTATTGCCTTTATTTCAAAAGCCACTATAGGAAACAAATGTCTGGGAATTTGCATCATATTAATGGCTAGCTTTGTAGCGATGTCATGCCAAAATCTTGCTAAGTCACATTCTTCCAAGCAATCAGACTCTTCCAGATCAGAGGTTTCTGAGCAGGAACAGCACAGTTACAATTTCCCCTTTCCCGATATTCCCATCACCCTGACGGAACCCGAAGCCCGCAAGTCCTACCTCCTCACCCACTACTGGGAGCGTTTCGACTTTGCCGACACCACCTTGGTGGACAACCGCGACATAACCGAGCAGGGCTTTGTGAACTTCATCGCCCTGCTGGCAGATGGCACGACGCCGGACGAACTGATGCGTGAAAGCATGGAGAACTGGTGCAGGAGGTTTATTCCTTCGACTTATGCATGCCCGGTGCTGATGAAGATGGCGGATGATTACCTCTACAATCCGAATTCGCCTTTCTACAACGAACATCTGTATGGAATGTATCTGGAAGCACTGATCAAGGAATTCCCCAAAGGGGATGCACAAATTTCGAGATTCGGCTTCAGGCTAAGCCTGCTGAAACGGAACAATCCGGGCAACCGGGCAACGGACTTCACCTACTACCTGCCCGACGGCAACCGCCGCACGCTGGCCGCTACACCGGTGAAGGGCGACCGCTTGTTACTAGTGTTCTACGACCCGGAATGTGAGTCGTGCCACGCTGTATTGGGGCAGATGACAGCCAGCACGGCACTGGCAGAAGCTGTGAAGACGGGACGAATGAGTGTACTGGCCATTTATACCGAAGGCAACGAAGAAGCCTGGCGCAAAGCCTTGCCCGATATACCCGAAGGTTGGGTGGTAGGCACCGACCGTGAGGCAGTGAAGACCGGTGCGCTGTACGACCTGAAAGCCATGCCTTCGCTCTACTTGCTGGACGGACAAAAGAAAGTATTGCTGAAAGATGCCGCTTTTGAAGAGATAAGCCGCTTTTTAGGATTTTGAGTTACTCAACCACAGAGAACACTGAGTGGTACAGAAAAAAGTCACCGTGAGGTGACGCGCAAGCCTGTTCATGGCTTAGAGAAGCTGGAACTGGCAGCACTTATCAGTGCGATAAGTGTGATTGTTTGTTTTGTTTGTCAAGCCATACTGCCCAATGCGGTATGGCTTGTTTTTACTCCCGTCAGGAAAAAAAATCCCAGTCAGAGAGATATGTTGCTCTAACTGGGAAATGATCGGGCTATAATACCCAACCTTAATAATGATTGTAACTGATGACTTTTTCTGCCGGTTTCCTCGACTTCCGTCGTTTTTCTTTCACGGGATATCCGATTGTGATGTCAAGCAGCAACCGTTTGCCCGGAGGAATATCGGTCAGTTTCTTAATCTCTTTCTCGTCGAACCAGCCTAAAATGCACGACCCAAGTCCTTCGCTCTCGGCTGCCAGCACAATATGGGCGGCAGCAATGCCGATGTCGATCAGCGGGAAATATTTATCTTTTATCTTGGCACCTAGGAAGGAAGTGAAATTCATGGATTCCTCCACCACCAGAATATGAACCGGCGCGTTGCGGGCAAACTTGTTCATGCCCAGTCCGGCGGTAGCCTTTCCGACTGCTGCGGCCAGCTCGGGATCGGTAACGACGACAAACTTCCACGGCTGCGCATTGCAGGCCGACGGCGAAAGACGTGCCGCCTGCAATATGCGTTCCAGCTTCTCCTGCTCCACCGGACGTGACACATCGTAAGCACGGTCGCTCTGCCGCGCCTCGACCAGGCGAAGAAAATCAGACTCTGCAAACATATCTATCATTAAAATTTAGGTTTCACCTATCAAGTTCGGGTTGATAGTAAATCTCAACCTGCTTTCATCTTGAAATCCCCTCCTGGGTAAAGCCTCAATACTGTATCATCCGGCTGATATACTTTCCTATAATATCGAACTCCAAATTGACTACGCTTCCTACCCGGATGGCATGGAAGTTGGTATGTTCGAATGTATAAGGAATGATGGCAACCTGGAAGGTATCGTCGGTAGGGTTGCACACCGTCAGACTGACACCGTTTACTGTCACCGAGCCTTTGTCGACAGTGATATAGCCCCGCTTCGCCATCTCCTTATCAAAGGCATAACGGAAGGTAAAATAGTAACTGCCTTCAGCATCCTTAACATCAATGCAGGTAGCAGTCTGATCGACATGGCCCTGAACGATATGTCCGTCCAAACGTCCGTTCATCATCATGCTGCGTTCTACATTCACTTCATCGCCTACCTGCAACAAACCGAGGTTGGAGCGGTCCAGCGTTTCCTTCATGGCTGTTACCGTATAGGTATCATCGGTCATGCTGACTACCGTAAGGCATACACCGTTGTGAGACACACTCTGGTCAATCTTCAACTCATTTACAAAAGAGCATGTGAAAGTGAAATGCACATTCTCCTGCTCTTTTACCATCGCCACCAACTTGGCGCATTCTTCTACGATTCCGGAAAACATATACTAAGTATTTAATTCTTTGGTATTTAAGTTTGTAAAATTATAAGTTATTTTGCTTCAGCTTGAAAACTCCTGGAACTTATCAACAAACAAACTCACCTATTATTATTAAGATTTATACTTTGCGAAGATAGACATTTTTTCTTTTCTGACTAAAAGAAGGGGCAACAAAAAAGGCAGCTTTTCACAAAGCCACCTTTTTCAGTTTTCAATAGGTATTAGTTTTTTTTAAGGTAAAAAGATTGTTTTCAGGATAACGATGTAAATATAGCGGCTTTTCGAGATACCAGCCAAATTAAAAAACATGTCTTATAACATCTTTTTGAGAAAACTTTTGGATTTGTTATCATTTGAAAGCAATTTTCTACATCCGCACCTTTTTCAAGGAACAAATATAAGATTTTTTTTCTTGAAACACTAAAATTATCCTAAAAAACTGTTTTCTTTCCTATATTAACGGGGATAGTTTTCATCCGTGCGTCCGCTATGTTTTAATACCTTCGCATCGATAAAGAAAACGATTTCCTCGGCTATATTTGTAATATGGTCGCCCGAACGTTCCAGTTTGCGGAACACACTGATGAGGTTCAAACAAGTCAATGCACTTTCGGGATGCTTCACTATATAATCGGCCAGAATTGCCGTCACCTCGGCATTGATTTCATCCAGCAGGTTGTCTTTAGCAAAAACAGAGGTCGCCAACTCCTGACTTTCTTCCTGAAGAGCTTTTTTGGCCAGTTCCAGCATCGAAAGTACTTGTTTGATCATTTCTTCCAAACGAAGTTTCTTGATCAGTTCGGCATCCAACGCTGGCTCCTTACAATTAATGGCAAAACGTGCTACACCTTCTGCAAAATCGCCCAACCGCTCCAGATTGGTATTGATTTTAAGCATGGCCAGCACAAAACGCAAATCAATTGCTACCGGATTGTACAAAGCAATGATATCTTCGACATCGCTGTCTATTTTCAATTCCAAAGCATTGACACGACGTTCACGGACCAACACTTGCTGTGCCAGTTCGCGGTCAAGAGTAAGTACTGCTTCTCCTGCCCTGTCAAGCTGGTTGTACACCAGATTCCACATCTCCTCTATCTCCTTTTTCAGCAAGACGAGTTCCGATTCGATAAATTTTACCATAACTTTTTTGTTTTTATAATTGATGATTTATTTAAGTTTCTGTTTCAATATTCCATTGGAAGCTAAGAATTTATAGTATTCAAAGCCAATAGTGCGGAAATCAGTCGCAACCTGTTCTACCGACCTTTAACTTCCAAACTCCACCGGAGAACGGCCACTTCTTCTCCCCCTTTAACTCTTGTAAGTTTCGGTGAAACCAAAACTTGCGAAAGTTAAGCCTATTACATTGGATATGCAAAGAAACAGAGCGGATGTTAAGAGGATATGACTGCATTTTGAAAGATCTGTTACAAAAGTGTTACATTTCTGTTACATCCCCCTTGGATACTTTTCCACCGTTTACAACCGGAAATGACAATAGCCCGACACCATCAGGCACTTCATAGACTACTGATGCTGCTCCCCTCTTCAGGAAATCATAAAAAAGCACGGATATAATTCCTGCAAAATAGCAATATACCAAAAAATTAGTCGTATTTTTGCAAAGTTGAAAATAGTGAAAACTACGAAAAGATACAATTATGGCAGAAATGAAAAGCGAAGAAACAAGCGAAAAGAAAAGCTTGAACTTCATTGAGCAGATAGTAGAGAACGACTTGAAAGAAGGTAAAAACGGAGGAAGAGTACAGACACGTTTTCCGCCAGAGCCTAACGGCTATCTTCACATCGGACACGCTAAAGCAATTTGCCTCGATTTTGGCATTGCAGCTGCTCATGGTGGTGTGTGCAACCTGCGCTTTGACGACACCAACCCGACTAAAGAAGATGTAGAATATGTAGAAGCCATCAAGGAAGATATCAAGTGGCTGGGATATCAGTGGGGAAACGAATATTATGCTTCCGACTACTTCCAGCAACTTTGGGATTTTGCCATACGGCTGATTAAAGAAGGAAAAGCATACATCGACGAACAATCCAGCGAAGAGATTGCTGCCCAGAAAGGTACACCTACACAACCGGGTGTGGAAAGTCCGTACCGCAACCGTCCCATTGAAGAAAATCTGGAACTGTTCCAGAAAATGAACAATGGAGAAATAGAAGAAGGAGCCATGGTGCTGCGTGCCAAGATAGATATGGCTAACCCCAATATGCACTTCCGCGACCCGATCATTTACCGCGTCGTAAAACATCCGCACCACCGTACGGGAACAAAATGGAAAGCATATCCGATGTACGACTTCGCCCACGGTCAAAGCGACTTCTTCGAAGGCGTGACCCACTCGCTCTGTACACTGGAGTTTGTGGTACACCGTCCGCTGTACGACTTGTTCGTGGACTGGCTGAAGGAAGGAAAAGATCTGGAAGACAACCGTCCCCGTCAGTACGAATTCAACAAACTGAACCTGAGTTATACACTCATGAGCAAGCGTAACTTGCTGACCTTGGTAAAAGAAGGACTTGTCAACGGTTGGGACGATCCCCGTATGCCGACCATTTGCGGTTTCCGCCGTCGTGGCTACTCACCGGAATCAATCCATAAGTTCATTGACAAGATTGGCTACACGACCTACGATGCACTCAACGAGTTTGCATTGCTGGAAAGTGCCGTACGCGAAGACCTCAACGACCGTGCAACCCGCATTTCGGCTGTACTGAATCCGGTAAAACTGGTTATCACCAACTATCCGGAAGGACAGGTAGAAGAGCTGGAAGCCATCAACAATCCGGAACATCCCGAAGAAGGCAGTCACATGATCGAATTCAGCCGCGAATTGTGGATGGAACGCGAAGACTTCATGGAAGATGCTCCGAAAAAGTATTTCCGCATGACTCCCGGACAGGAAGTACGTCTGAAAAATGCCTATATCGTAAAATGTACCGGATGCAAGAAAAACGAAGCCGGCGAAGTGGTAGAGGTATATTGCGAATACGATCCTGACTCGAAAAGCGGTATGCCGGGTGCCAACCGAAAAGTAAAAGGTACACTCCACTGGGTAAGCTGTGCACACTGTCTGGAAGCAGAGGTTCGTCTGTACGACCGCCTGTGGAAAGTGGAGAACCCACGCGATGAACTGGCTGCCATTCGCGAAGCTAAAAACTGCGATGCACTGACCGCCATGAAGGAAATTATCAATCCCGACTCGCTTCAGGTATTGCCCTGCTGCTACATCGAAAAGTTTGCAGCCGGCATGAAGCCTCTTACCTATCTGCAGTTCCAACGTATCGGCTACTTCAATGTAGACAAGGACTCTACTCCCGAGAAGATGGTCTTCAACCGAACTGTGGGACTGAAAGATACTTGGGGAAAAATCAACAAATAAATCAAAAAGGAGTTATTACTATTGATGAACAGAAAAAACCTACTGTCTGGAAGAGACAAAGAATTGTACGAACTGGCAGAACAATACGAAAAAGCCCAAAGGGAAAGAATGCCAATCTATATGGATGCGGACGACCTGGCGGACTTGGCGGACTGGTATGCCATGCGGAATAAATTTCAGACAGCTCTGGAAACCACTGAATATGGACTGAGCCTGCACCCCAACAACACTGCGTTGTTGGTGGAGCGGGCTTACCTGTTCCTGGACACTCAACGTCGTGGAAAGGCCAAAGAAATAGTCGAAAGAATCACCGACGATTTTTCTTCCGAGGTAAAAATACTGAAGGCCAACATACTGATGGGCGAAGGCAAACTGGAAGAAGCTGAAAAGCTGATCAACACCATTAAAGACAAAGAGGAACTGGCCAACATTATTGAGGTAGCTTACCTCTACAATGACATGGGGTATTCGCAGAAGGCCTCACAATGGCTAGAGATAGGAAAGGGACTTTATGATGAAGATGAAGCCTATTTGGCTGTAGTGGCCGACTGCCTGTATGGAGAGCGCAAGTTCGACGAGGCAGCCGTATACTACAATAAACTGATAGACAAAAATCCCTATTCTGCCCCTTATTGGTTTGGCTTGGCACGATGTTATTTCGAGCAGCAACAGTACGACAAGGCCATCGATGCCTGCGACTATGCCATCATATCCGACGACGAATTTGCCGAAGCATACGTAGTCAAAGGACATTCGTTCTACCAGCTTGGAAACGACAAGAAAGCCTTGGAAAGCTACCGGAAAGCCGAAGAACTGCAAGTGCTGACTCATGACTTTGTCTATACCTTCATTGCCATGGGACATATCAGCCAAAATGAATGGGAGCAAGCCTATCACTATCTTAAAGCTGCCATAGACAGTTACGAGGAAAAGACAATTCCACTTTCCATGCTGTATTCCAATGCTGCCCTCTGCCTCTTCAAAATGGGGGAAAAAGAGAAAGCTTACCAATATAGCCGCAAAGCCATAGGAACCGATCCGAATGATGTGGAGAACTATCTGATATCCGGCCGAATTTATATGGAAGATGGAAATCCCGAACAGGGAATCAAGCAATGGGCCAGGGCTCTAAAAATCGCCCCCTATCCGGAGACTTGGAATGAAATAGGACTCATCTGCATGGAAATCAATCAGATAGAATATGCACGAGTAGCCTTCGAACACGTCAAAAAAGATGCTCCCGATTACGAAGGTATCAACGAAAGACTAACCTCCATTTATCTGATATTGCATGATAAAGAGAATTTTATGAAGTACAACCAGCTTTGTAAGAAACCCATCAGCCAAGATGAGTTAAAAGAATTGCAGCAGATGATGAACGGAGAAGAACGGGAAGAAATGGCTAAAATCATGAAAGATATTTTTGAATCACTGAAATAAATCGTTAAAACCAAGTAGAAGAAAAAAAATGGAATCAGTAGCAGAACTTCTCAAATGGGTACTGGAAAACCTGAATTATTGGGTAGTCACTATTTTTATGGCTATCGAAAGTTCGTTTATACCTTTCCCTTCTGAAGCAGTAGTGCCACCGGCTGCATGGAAAGCCATGGCAGACGATAGTATGAACATAATCCTGGTCGTAGTCTTTGCAACCATAGGAGCCGACTTGGGAGCATTGGTCAATTACTACCTGGCAAAATGGCTTGGACGTCCTATCGTCTATAAATTTGCCAACAGCCGTTTTGGACACATGTGTCTGATCGATGAAGAAAAGGTACGCCATGCCGAAGAATATTTCCGTAAGCACGGGGCAGCCTCTACCTTCTTCGGACGATTGATACCGGCTGTACGCCAGCTTATCAGTATCCCTGCCGGACTGGCCGGAATGAAAATGGGTCCATTCCTACTCTATACCACTTTGGGAGCCGGAATCTGGAACACGATACTGGCAATACTTGGATACATAATCTATCGCTCCACTCCCCTAAAAACAACCAATGATGTTTATCTCATGGCAACCAAATACAGCCATGAAATAGGATATTGCATTCTGGCATTAGCCATACTGGTAATAGCCTTCATTGCTTACAAAGGACT
>ULPI01009305.1_pt1 | contig 23848 bp, 17 predicted proteins | sample 1953381 | NCBI WGS metagenome assembly ULPI01 (sample SAMEA4835626, study PRJEB28245) | human gut metagenome | biome: gut microbiome; material: fecal sample | place: Denmark | collected 2008
AGGCATTCAGCCGATGGGCACAACACAGGGCGACTACTTTTATGGTGAAATACCCTGCACACGTGCCATGACTCCCGAGGAGATTCACGGCGAGTACGAAAAGGAAACAGGAAAGGTCATAATCGAAACATTCAACAACATCGATCCTATGACTGTCCCTGCGGTGCTTGTCAAAAGTCACGGTCCGTTCACCTGGGGCAAAGACGCACACGAGGCGGTGCATAATTCCGTAGTGCTTGAGGAAGTCGCATTTATGAATTACCACGCCCTCACTATCGCACCCACTGCAGGAAGAATGCAGCAGGAGCTTCTTGATAAGCATTATCTGCGCAAGCACGGCGCAAACGCCTATTACGGACAAGGCTGAGAGTGCTTGTAATCTGACTGCGACGCTAAAACAACCGACCGTTTTAAAAGAACGAAATAACATAACCGCAGGACTGCTCAGCTTTAAATGAGCAAGTCCTGCGGATTTTGTTTTTTAAGAATAATCAAAAACTTTATATTCCTTACCGTGATGCGATTGCGGATATTCTGTTATCGCTTGACGGCGGCGGGTGCTTTGTATTACCGCATTCATAAAGGGTTTGCTTTGTGTTCTGTTGCTTTTTCTTAACTTAACTGTAACACAGGTTTGGCTTTTCTGCTGCTCTTTTACATCTCTATTGCAAACTGACAAAATGTAATATATTTCAAAAATTCTATTGAAAAATCTAAATAAATCATATATAATAAAAATATCAAAATTCGCAAAACACTCAACCGCACTATAAGTTAATAACAGCATACAAGATTTGAATTATGAGGTGATAATATCAGACAATTATTCAACAAAAGCGGCATGATGATAACATTCTTTGCCGTAACGTATTTTCTTTGCGCTTTTCTCATTTCCATGTTTTTTAAATTCAGTAAGCTCAGGTGTCGCAGGCAGACTTTCAGATAATGCAGAAATAATAACAGTCAATCAGGACCACAACTCCGAAAGTGCCCTCACCTACAGCGATTTAGGCGATATACTGTCAAAGCATAAAGCTGTCGGTGCAATAAAACTCGTAACCGAATACAATTCCGGCTACGCCCTGTTTGACTACGAAAAAACATCTTCTGAAAACAGCGCACCGACCGCCGTGATAAAGCCCGAACTTGAGCCGTACTGTATGACGATAAACGGAAGAAAAACGATAAACTTCATCGGACAGAATTACACCGTCAGCAGTATCAACATATACGGAGGTAAAGACAGCGATTTCATATTGCAGTCTGATAAGCTCAGCGGCAGCACGGTGCGGTTTTCGGGACTGACACTTATAATTGACAACAAAGATAAAACGCCCTCAGTCACCGGAAGCATAAAATCAGATATAACCGGGAAAAACCCCGATACCAATATCAGAACCGATGATATATCCAAGATAGCGGGAAAAGGCAATCTCTTTACATCAGGCAATATAGTTATCATCATTGCGATATTGCTTATCGGTCTGCTTATTCTTATGAATTCGGGCGTGTTCACATGGTCATGGATAAACTCCAAACGCTCCGAAATAATGGCTCGCCGTATATGCGGTGCAGATGATGCGGACATTAAAAAAATGATATCCATAAATTTCCTTATGATCTCCGCAGTCGGCATACTTATCGGCTTTATTGTCACACTGCTCCTTACTCTTATTCCTGCCGTTTCTTATTATCTCGGCAATATCAGAATTTCCGCAGGACTTATATCCGTAGCGTTCATCCTTCTTATCGGCGGTATAATTTCCTACAGTCTGAGTGACAAGTATTCGCACGAACAGGTCATTTCGTTAAGGAGAGTGTTATGAACAAGCAACTTATAAAAATAGTTCTTTTCGATATAAAATCGAACCTGCTTTCCTGCCTGCTTCTTACATTCCAGATGATAGTAGCATTCTTTGTTATAGGCAATCTTTGCAGTATCACCGCATATAAAACTGTAACTGTGAATGCCCTTGACGGCTTTGATTTTCCCAAAAACGGCTACAGCCCGTCAAGCACCGATATTTACACCGACGGCGGAATAGTGGTTGATTATGACGACATAGAAAAGGAAAGAAACCTCAGCTATTACATAGCCGAAAACTATAAAACCGAGGGGCGTTCCGAATTCTATGAAGAAAAAGACGGTACAGAATATACTTTGTCTGTAATTACAGAGCATTACTTTGATATATTCGGCTTTGAAGTAAGCAAAGGACGGCTGTTTCAAAATACAGAATACGGCAAAGATCTGTCAGATAATCCGCCCGTAGTTCTCGGCAGTGACTTTGAAAACGACTATAACATCGGCGACTTGTACCTTGATAAATACGAGGTAGTCGGTATACTGAAAAGCGGCATGAAAACAACCTTTTTGCAAGGCGACAAAAGCTCTGTTGTTTCCGCCGACAACAAAGTGTTCACTCCTGTCATGAGCATTGAAAGCATGAAAGCACAAGGCATTGATTACCCCACCTCACTTATCTATGCCGATGATAAATCCGACCTTGCCGCAATAAATGATTACGCCGCAGAAAACGGCATGAATACATATAACTTCATATCTGCCGATGAAACAAGGCAGCTTATCGACCTTGTTTCTGCAAAAGCCGATATTTCACTCATCGTCATATCATCAATAATCATTATTCTTGCGGTATTTTCAATGATACAGTCAACCCTGCTCTATGTCAGAAAAAATATCCGTGAACTGCTCATACACATGATTTGCGGTGCTTCACAGTCGGATATCCTGCTCAGGATAAGCGCCGAAGTGCTGATTATAAACCTTGTCGGCGTTGTTGTTTCATCTCTTATATTTATGTCACTCCGTACAACACTTGTTTTTATGCTGACAGGCATTGCAACGGCAGTGATAGCCGTTGCGCCCGTTATGGTGAGCATTAAGAGAAAACCGCTTATAATGCAGATAAAGGAGGAAAAGTAAATGATCAGACTCGACAACATATCAAAGACTTTCCGTGACGGTGACACACAGGTTCAAGCATTGAAAAATATCAGCTTTGAAGTAAACAAGGGCGAGCTTGTCGCAATAATCGGAAAAAGCGGAAACGGAAAATCAACGCTTCTTAATATTCTCGGACTTCTCGACAAGCAAACGGACGGCGATTATTATATTGACGGCAAAAAAGTTTCTTCTATACCGGAGCATGAAAAAGCAAAGCTCAGAAACAGTCATATAGGCTTTGTAATGCAGGATTTTGCCCTTGTCGAAAAGTACACGGTAAAGCAGAATATAAATATCCCTCTTATATACACAGATAAGCCCATCAATAAGGAAAAGGCGATAAACGATGTATTAAAAAGCGTCGGACTGTCCGATAAAACAAACACGCCTGCCTACAGACTGTCAGGCGGTCAGAAGCAAAGAGTAGCCATAGCAAGAGCGGTGGTAAACGAACCGCAGATAATCCTTGCCGATGAACCGACAGGCGCACTTGACAGCATGACCGCAGATGAAATAATGCAGATTTTCGAACGCCTCAATATGTCGGGAAAAACCGTCATAATCGTAACTCACGACAAAGACATTGCCACTCGCTGTAAGCGTGTCATCGAGCTTTCGGATGGGGAAATTGCGAAAGGTACAAATTAATTAATTCGTGCAGTAATGAAAAACAAGTGTTTCTGCTTGACTTTTTTCAACATTCTGAGGGTTGCCGAGCAGCCCTTTTATTATGTCCGAATTTGTAAATATGCAAAGCTAAAGTTCAGAGAAGCGGATAAATGCGACATAACGGTATTGTTATACCGGAAGCTGTTGATATTCGGTTTTAAATGAGGAACAACAGGAACGTTTAGCCCGTGCGCTAAAAGCCGAAATACCACGCATTTCCCTTGTGCGTCTGATGTGCATCCGAGTTGCGTTTGCGTTCCTTGTTTTTTTGTGGAAGTCTGCGCTGCTATTATCGTTGAATCTACTATCGTTCCCTTTTTTAGGATCAGTCCTTTTGCTGTGAGCTGCTCTACCACCTGTGAAAAAAGCTTTTCCTGCAGCTCGTTTTTTGAGATGGCAGTCTTTTTTACAGCGCCTCGGTCTGTCGTTTATTGATCATCACAATATTCTTGCCGTCACTGCAGTATCTTTTTTCTGTATTCCGCCGGAGAAAATCCGGTCACCTGCCTGAACTGCCGTGAGAAGAATTTTTCATCATCGTAACCGCAGCTTACTGCTGTCGCATAAATGCTCATGGCGGTAGAATACAGTAAGTAGCAGGCTTTCATTACCCTTGAATTTATGCAGTCACGGTTGTAACTTACATCAAAGCACTGCCGATAAATCAAGCGGAAATGCCCCTCGCTGACGCACATTTTTCTGCTGACTTCCGAAAGCTTAGGCATCTTATTAGGCACTGAAATTATCCTGTTCCTTATGTCGGCAAGCTCGTTATAATGCGGAAGTCTTCTTCGTTCGCTTATCAGACCGACATCGTGCTCTGCATTCAGCGATACGGCTGAGCGCAGTTCTCCGACCAGCGCGTTATCGGAACTGTGGTATGTGATAATAACCTGCCGTTCATCGTGCCGTGAATAAACCTCGTTGTGGAGCGATATTTTCAGTTTCTCAGGAAACATTCCGTTTTCCCTTTTGAACAGGATAAGAAATGTGTTGTCATCGGTCCGGCAGCATATTTCATGCTGAGTGCATACACGTTTAATTGCTGACGCTGTTTCTGCGATTATATCGCTGCGGTAGTTTTCGCCAAACAGGTATTCTCCGCCGTCCGGGAAACTAAGCCTTACCGCCTGAATGCAGAAGTTATGCCCAGCTTCCTCCACAATGCTTTCAAATTCACGAAGATTGTAGAACCCCGTCAGCGAATCATACAGTGCGGATTGCCGCTGGCATTGCGTGAGATAGTGGATATCATTCTTCATTCGCAGAAATTCCAGCGTATCCGCAACAGTCTTGTTCCAGTCGCGGAAGCTGAAATCATAGCTCGCCGGGCGGTTGTATTCCAGCACCGTATACCCGTAAAGCCTTGTCTGAAAGCACACGGGATTCACATAGAAAATCGCAGGGGAATCGTGCTCCGTAATGAACGGCACGGGAGTTTCGCCGCTGCTGAACTTTATCGGAGGTTCTGAATACTCGTTACCTATCGCACAGCACAGGAACTCACCACCGTTGAAACGTTCACTGTTCCATGCGCTGTCAAGGCACAGAAACAGCCTGTCAGCGCCGTGCAGCAGGTAGAAAAACTCGCTTACCGCTCCGGTGTATTCCTCAAGAGTACGCGATGTGGTGAGCCTGCCGGAAAACTGTGCCACGGTGCTCATAATGGTGTGATACTGGTCTATCTTTTCCGCGATAAGCTCATCTAAAAGATGCGAACGGCAGATGCCGCAGGAGCAGGTGTTTCCGCTTACGAACCTGTCAGAATTGTCTTGAATAGGACTGTCGCCGAGAATAGCACCCACAGCGTCCCATCCCATTTTACGGCGGTTTCTGCGGTAAGTCGTCAGCAGCGGATAGTGATATATCCTTCCTGCGGTATGGTCGCCGCCGGTCAGGTCGTAGCCCGTTACTGTCAGATTGCCGGGAATATCCACTCCTGCCTCCGAAAGAACATCACACAGCCCGAATGCCATGGAATCGTTGGTACATATCACCGCCTGAGGTCGCGGAATTTCACCGCTGAGATACCGCCGGGCAAGTTCCTCGCCAGAATCGTTCCAGAAGTTTCCGTAATACACTCTGATATTATCAAAGCTTATTCCGTGCTTTCCGAATGCGCGCTTGCAGCCGTTCAGACGCTTTTGCGAAGCGGCGTTGTCCCTGCTTCCCGTCAGTATATCGATGTCCGTGAAACCGTGAACCGTTATCAGATGTTCCGTCATTTTCTCCAGGTCGGTTTCATCGTCGGAATAAACGCTCTTAAATCCATCCAACTCCCCGTCAATAACAATGGCGGGGATTTTTGCAGCTCTTATTTTATCGATTGTATCGTTGATTATTTTTATATCCCGGAATGCCTCGGCTGTGACAATAACGCCGTCAAATAAATCCGGCTCAATCAGGGAGTAAATTATGTTCTCATAATTCAGCAGATTATCGTCCTGCCAGTGGTTGTATATGTTTGAGTAGACCACAACATCGGTGTCATTCCGGAAAGCGGCTTCGGATATTCCGTATAGTATATCGCGCTGTTCGGATGCGTCGGCTCTTGCGGTAATGACCGCTATTCTTCTGCGCATAATATCACCCCGTTTACAGTATAGCTTAATTCCGTACTAAAGTCAAGAGCAAAAGTGCATATTATGACTAAAAGGTGGATTAAATGAATATATGCTGTTGAATTTTTGCATTGCAATGTGTATAATAAAATTAAAGCAATACCGTGCAAAGATTGTGCGTGTATTGTGCAATATGATGAAAAAAATGTAAGCAAGACGCACACAAAATCCAATAAATGGTTTTTGTGCGGTGTTGCCCAAAAACAATGAGGTGATGCTAATGAAAATAAGCGAAAATTGCTACAAGCTGGAAAATACGGCTAATCCAATTTCGCCGAATGTATTCTGCGCCGACCCGACAGGTGTTGAGTACAACGGCAGACTTTATATTTACGGCACTAACGACCATCAGGAATACGAGGCAGTCGGCGATGACGGAAAGAACGGCTATGCTCACATAAAATCCATCGTTATGCTGTCAACTGACGATATGGTGAACTGGGAATACCATGGCTTCATAGACGTCGCAAAAATAGCACCTTGGATAGTGAATTCATGGGCGCCGTCCGTAACTTCCAGAGTTGAGGCGGACGGAAAAACTCATTTTTACCTTTACTTTTCGAACAGCGGCTGCGGTGTAGGAGTGCTTACGGCGGAACACCCTCTCGGACCGTGGAGCGACCCTCTCGGAAAGCCGCTAATCTATCAGAATATGCCGGGGCTTGAAAACTGTCCTGCGCCCTTTGACCCGGGAGTATGCATCGACGAAAACGGCACAGGCTGGCTTGCGTTCGGCGGAGGGACCCCACCTACAAGTAATACGCTGCACACAAATGTACCTAAGATAGTGCGGCTCGGAAAGGATATGCTTTCGTTTGACAGCGATTTTGTTCCGATAGACGCTCCGTATTTCTTCGAGGCAAGCGAGCTGAACTACGAAAACGGAACGTTTATCTACACATACAGCACGGACTGGCAGTCAAGAGAAAACTGGAACAGAACGGACGTTCCGGCGCCGGGAATATGCAGCATGGGCTGTATGACGAGCAAAACTCCCCTTGACCCGGAAAGCTGGCAGTTCAAGGGCGGATTCTTCCTGAACGCCGGTGATTCCGGAATGGACTGGTGCAACAATCACACCCACCTTATCGAATATAAGGGAACAAGGTACATTCTTCACCACACACTTCACATTCAGGAGCGCACGAAAACAAAGGGAGGATTCCGCTGTATGTGCGTGGATCTACTGCCTTACACGGATACGGAATTCCCCGTCACAAAGGCAACACGCGAAGGCGTCACGCAGACTCAGCCGCTCGACCCGTATAAAGCTCACAGCGGTGCGGAGATGTTCACCTGCGCAGATATGTGGTACGAACAGATATCCACCGGCAAAATGGCTGTGAAGTCGCTGGCAGGGGGCGCATGGACTTACATAAAGGGCGTTGATTTCGGCAAGGGCACAGAAAAGCTGCTCGTTACCGCAAAGGGCATGGGCGTTATCGAGCTTCGTCTTGATGACAGGAATGCCGAACCGTTGGGAGTGATTGAACTCGCAAATGATGGATTTGATAAAATTCCTGTGGTTCTTCCCACAAAAATAACAGGAATTCACAATGTATATTTTGCATTTTCAAGCAAGGACATCTGCCTTGAAAGATGGCAGGCTGAATGAAAGGAGTAACCATGAACAAGAAGATAACGGCTTTGATTTGTGCAGCGGCTATGCTGCTTGTTTCCGGCTGTTCCGAGCAGAACGGCTCGAATGATTCATCTGTGCAGACAGAAAGCTCTGCCGACAGCGTAGACAGTGTGAGCAAAGCGGAAACAAGCGACAAACCTGACAACGAAACAATAATCGACAGCCTTAACAACGGAATAATAATCGACGAGGTAAGCGGAAATGTCTACAAAAACGAGAGTAACGCAAATCCCATCTCGCCGAACATATTCTGCGCCGATCCCACCGCGGTGGAATATAACGGAAGGCTTTACGTTTACGGCACGAACGACCAACAGCAGTCGGAAGAGGGAACAAAGAACGACTATGCCCATATCAAATCGCTTGTGGTATTTTCCACCGACGATATGGTAAACTGGATATATCACGGCAGGATAGAGGTCGGAGAGATCGCGCCGTGGATATATAACTCGTGGGCACCGTCGATAGTTTCCCGCGTTGAAGACGACGGACTTACGCATTTTTACCTTTACTTCTCAAACAGCGGCAACGGTGTGGGAGTTATTACCTCCACCGACCCTGTGGGACCGTGGACCGATCCGCTCGGCGAGCCTCTGGTTTATCAGAATATGCCTGGGCTGGAGAATTGCCCCGCGCCCTTTGACCCGGGCGTGTGCATTGACGAAAATGGCGTAGGCTGGCTCTCCTTCGGCGGAGGCACACCGGCAGACGGCAACACTATGCACAGCAAGATCCCGAAGATAGCAAAGCTGGGAAAGGATATGCTTTCCTTTGACAGCGAATTTGTTTCCATTGACGCTCCCTACTTTTTTGAGGCGAGCGAGCTGAACTATATCGACGGAGTATATTACTATACATACTGCACTGACTGGCAGGATCACAAGACCGGCTGGAAGGAGTACGAGGGGGTCGACGTTCCGCCCGCGTGCAGCATGGCGTATATGACCACCAAGACCCCTCTCGATGCGGATAGCTGGGAATGCAGAGGACCCTATTTCTATAATGCGGGAGAGAACGCCGACGGGGCCTCCGGACTTCGCTGGGCTAACAACCACACTCATTTCATTGAATATAAGGGCGTAAACTACATCATTCACCATACGCTTCTTCTGGAGGAGCTTATGGGAGGAAAAGCGGGCTTCCGCAGTATGATGGCAGACTATCTGCCCATGGACAAGGCGACGGGCGATATCCCCATAACTGCGGCAAGCAAGAAGGGCGTAGCGCAGATAAAGCTGGTAGACCCCTATACCTATAACAGCGGCGCGCTGATGTTCACCAGTGCGGATATCGGATACGACAAGGTAACGGATCCTGCCGCAAAAAGCACTGCCGACGGCGCGTGGATATATGTAAGAGGAGCGGACTTCGGCTACGGGGCATCAGAGTTTATCGCCGAGGTCAAGGGCAAGGGAAGGATAGAGGTTCGTCTTGACGATATTTCCTCCGAAACCGCCGCGTTCGTCGAGTTCGACTGCGCGGATTATACCAAAATACGCTCGGACGGCTTTGCGCAGTTTGACGGAAGAAACCATAACGTTTATTTCGTATTTTCCGGCTCCGATATAGAGCTTAAGTCGTGGAAGTTTTCAAAGGGCGACGAGCAGCTTCGTCCCGAAGAGAGCATAGCCTCCACCGATATACCCTACAAGACGCTGGTATTTTCGGGACAGACCGAGCCCGGACCGAGCCCCTCTGCGATGCTCGACGTTCCGAAGAACGGGGACTATTCCATAAAATCCTCTTCTTTTGACAAGGACAGTGCCATAGTCAACCTCGGGTTTATTAATACCGATACCGATGCGAAGTACAAGGTGCTTGTGAGATCGCTGACGCTGGCAACCGAAAACGGAGAGGTTGAAATTCCCGTAAATAAGGAACTCAATCCCGCAAGCTCGACGGAAAACGGGCTTGAAAACGGCTGGGGCGGCTCCGAGGTCGGATCGCTGATTTACGGCACGGAGGAATGCGGAATATTCGCGGTGAAAACAGACATAGAATGGATAAACTATCGTCTGGCACTTAAAATAAACGGCGAAGAGACGCCGTTCACATCCATCACTTACAATGTCACCGTAAGCGGTCTTGAGCTTGACGGCTGACGTCGGCAGCAGAAAATCAGGAGACAAAAATGAAAAGACTTGTTAGGTTCGCTGCGGCGCTGACGGCTGTATTGTCGCTGACGGCATGCACGGCGGAAGTTGGCACGGGCACCGTGACGTCGAATCTGCTACCGTGCGTCACCGCCGAGCCCGAAAAAGAGGAGGATACCACAATGCTTGATAAGGATATCATAAAATCCACGATAACTTCAACCGACGACGGCAACGGAAACTACACAAATCCCGTTATTTTCGCCGACGTGCCCGATATTGATATAATCCGCGTTGACGACGCGTTTTATATGGTTTCGACGACCATGCACCTGTCTCCGGGGTGCCCCATAATGAGATCCTACGACCTTGTAAACTGGGAAATAGTAAATTACGTTTTTGATACACTGGAGGACAGTGATAAACTTGCCTTAAGAAACGGGGAAAACAATTACGGCAAGGGTCAGTGGGCGACTACCCTCAGATATAACGACGGTGTGTATTACGCCGGCTTCACTTCCTTCTCCACCGGAAAAACTTATATCTATCATACCGACGATATAGAAAACGGGAAATGGGACAGGTTCGTGTTTGACGAGTGCTTCCATGATATGAGCCTTTTGTTCGACGACGGCAAGGTGTATCTTGTCTACGGCGGCGGACAGATATGGTACGTTGAACTGGAAAAGGATCTGAGCGCGGTCAAGCCCGGAACCAAGAGAAAACTCATCAACAACGCGGGACTTGTCAAGGACTGCCTTGCCGAGGGTTCTCACGTCTATAAGCTGAACGGATATTACTATATTTTTATCATAACATGGCCTCCTCATAGCAAAAGAACGCAGCTTTGTTACAGAAGCAAAGCGCTCGACGGCGAGTGGGAAATGAAAGTGATAATCGACGATAATATGGGCTTCAGAAATGACGGTGCCGCACAGGGCGGTATCGTCGACGATAAGGACGGCAACTGGTATTGCTTTGTATTTCAGGATCACGGGGCGGTGGGCAGAACTCCCGTTTTGTCGACCATGACATGGGAGGACGGCTGGCCGGTCGTCGGCGTTGACGGAAAGGTGCCCAAGACCGCCAAGATTCCTATCGCGGGTCACGAGAAAAAGAGCGTCGTCACAAGCGACGAATTTATCAACTCACAGATAGTGAGATCCTATCACAGCTTTGCCGACACGCCCGAGGAAGCGGGCGAGAGCGATTATAACGGCTCTAACCTCGCATTGGAATGGCAATGGAACCACAATCCCGACAACCGCCTCTGGTCGCTCACCGAGAGGAAAGGCTATCTTAGGCTGAGAACGGGCGATGTCTGCGGCACTGTTGCCAATGCGAGAAACACCCTTACGCAGCGAACCTTCGGACCGGAATGCGGCGCATATATAAAGCTCGACGTTTCGGAAATGAAAGAGGGCGATGTTGCGGGGTTTGCCGCCTTCGCGGAAAAATACGGTTATGTCGCCGTAAAAATCGAGGACGGGAAAAAATATATCGTAACGGTTTGGTATGACGATAACGACAACGTTGAACAGGAATTTGAAACGGAAAGGGTCGAAATAACGGAAAACGAAGTGTATCTGCGGGTCGACTGCGATTTCAAAAATGCGGCGGACAAGGCGTATTTCTATTACAGCCTCGACGGCGATAACTGGACGAAAATAGGAAACACGCTGCAAATGAATTATTACGGTCTGCATTTTATGGGATACCGTTACGCGATATTCAATTTCCCGACAAAGCAGTCGGGAGGTTATGTTGACGTGGACTTTTTCAGGGTGGAAAACAAGCTGCTCAAATAAACTGATAGATTCAATGCGTTTCAGCCGCGCAGGGGGTCAGACCTTGTGCGGCTTTTTCTTTTTCGGGCTACTGTTTTTTCTTCTTTCGGGAGGAAAGAGTTTTTTCCATTGAAAAAAAGCGGCTTTGTGTTATAATTTAAGTACAGTACTGCGGCAGAAACTGCAATACTGCTAAGAAGGAGCAAAAGTAAAGTCAAAATTTGAGCCGCATTAAACAAAGAATACGGCTGCAAAAACCACCCACCTCATAATGGGGCGGGTGGTTCATATTCAGTTAAATTGTTGCAACCATTCGTTAATTTCATCTTTTGAGGCTCCGCCGCCAAACCTCTTACCGCTTTCCCATTCGAGCGCTTTCATATTATCCTCCTCTGTCGGCTCAGATAGAGTAATACTTTCGGGCGGAGTGCTTTTCTCGGCTCTCGGGATTTACAACGGCGAGAAGTTCTTCCCGGGTTATACTATCTCTATTGATGAGGTTAAGGTAAACGGCGAAGTCCGTGAGCTATCCGGCAAGGAATATACCTGTTCCGACGACGATAACTGCACGAGAGTAAACCTCTATAACCAGTGGGTAACATCTATCCCTGATGACAGCAGATGTGCCGATGGCGACAAATCCGGTCTGTCTGCGACTCTTCTTTCCGTCAAAGACAATGAGATACTTTCGACGCTGGAAATAACATTCACTTATTCAGCGCCATAAATCAGATTACCTGTGATATTCAAAATCTTAACCGACGGATTCCACCAGCACAGTGATCCGTCAGTCTATGTGTAAAGGCATTGGAGGAACCATTATGAATTATACAAAATCAGTTGAAAAATGGGGCGTTTTCGAGTTTTGCTCCGAGGGAACCACCGCTGGCAACCCATTCATGGAACGCAGTATCACTGCGCTATTTGAAAGCGATTCCGAGCGCAAAACCGTAAATGGTTTTTACGATGGGAACGGAATATACAAAGTAAGATTCATGCCATCGTTTGAGGAAGAATACCATTTTACGGTCTGCGGGAATTTTTCTGACAGTAAATACGAAGGAACTTTTTCTGTCACGCCGCCGTCGGAAAATAATCACGGCTGCGTAAAGGTACATAACAAATATCATTTTCAGTATTCCGACGGAACACCATATTATCCTGTCGGCACGACCTGTTATGTATGGAATCTGCAAAGCGATGACCTTATCGCACAAACTCTTGAAACTCTGAAAAATTCCCCGTTCAACAAGATACGTTTCTGCATATTTCCTAAAAGCTACTGCTACAATTCACGTGAGCCTCGCTCCTATCCATACGAGGGTACTCCGGTTGACGGAAGTGCTATCACAGAGGACAATGTGTGGGGCTACACTCCGGACTCCAATGGCAACAACTGGGATTTTGAGAGGTTTAACCCCAAGCATTTTCAGCATATTGAATACTGTATCAGCGAGCTTCAAAAGCTGGGTATTGAGGCAGATATTATCCTCTTTCACCCGTATGACCGCTGGGGCTTTTCAACAATGACACCGGAGCAAAACGAACTTTATCTGAAATACACAGCGGCAAGGTTTTCGGCTTTCAGAAATGTATGGTGGGCATTTGCTAATGAATATGACCTGATAAAAAACAAGAGCATTGAGGACTGGGAACAATATGCGCAGATAATCGTAGAAAGCGACCCGTATGATCACCTGCGATCAATACATAACGGTAATCAGTTTTACGATCATACAAAGTCATGGATAACGCACTGCAGCATTCAGCGTTCTCCGGAGGGAACATCCGAGTGGAGAAAAAGCTATGGCAAACCGATAGTAATTGACGAAATGCTATACGAGGGAAATATCCAGTATGCGTGGGGCAATATTTCGCCGCAAGAGCTTGTTCGCAGGTTCTGGGAAGCACTTTGCCGCGGCGGCTACGGTGGTCATGGCGAAACCTATATAGACGATAGGGCGGTATGGTGGTCTCATGGCGGAGAGCTTAAAGGTGACAGCCCGGAAAGAATAGCTTTTATGCGAAAAATACTTGAGGAAGCTCCGGACGGCGGATTGCGACCCAAAAACATGGAATGGGACGAGCTATGTGTGGTTCCGGAAGATGAAAATCTATCTGATGAAACCGGTTATCACCTGTTTTATCACGGGATTTCGCGTCCGGGATTCAGATATTATCATATTGACGATAATAATATATACACCGTCGACATTATAGACACATGGAATATGACGGTTGAGAATGTCGGAAGTTTTAAGGGACGTTTCAGAATTGATTTGCCCACAAGAGAGTATCTTGCGGTTAGAATTAAGAAAGCTGAGAATGGGATAGAATAATGTTCGCCCCGATATGTTTGGTTCTGAAAAAAGAACTGTGTAAATGCGAATAATCACGAAAAATACAGAGTAACATACGCAATCCTAATGGCAAGCACACAAAACACATCGTCCAACAAAGGAAAATATCTGCAATACGTCAAAGTCTTATCTAACAGACCGCAACGTAACACGGAAAACAAAACTGTACTCTGCGGGTATACTTGCTTAGAGGACGATATTTTCGGTGAAGTGGAGAGTTTGCTATGTATGAGTTATTCAAAGAAGCCGTGCTTGCTTCAGGACTTGATGTTCTAAATCAAACCTTGGATGTTACGGAGGATGACTACTGTCGAATTAAGAGTGCCTTTTTGCCGGTGGCAAGTTATGAGCAATTCATTTCAAAAGCAGCAGATGGGCTGCGGTCAGGTGCTGGAATTGATCGTTGCATAACACACTGTGTTTTTAATCACAAAAAGGAAACACTTAATCAGTTTAAATCTGATGAGGTGACCTATTATTCTACAATTCTGGCGTGTTCAGACTTGGGCAAAGCTGTAGCTTGCAGACGGGACATAAATTTAAGCCCACTCGGTGAACTTCAGTATGAAAACGATCTGTACGCCGACAGCATATATCAAAGACTGATGGACGGGCTTCGAAACAGTGAATGTGAATATGTACATACCACCTAAAAAAGTGGACATATCTACATACCAATCGTTAAAAGGTTTAGCCGGAGGAAATCAAACTGGCTCTGCTGTGACAGTTTTTCTGTCACCGCAGAGCCTTCTTTCGTTAAATTGTATCGATAAATCCCATTAAATAAAGACTTTCGGATAAAGAAAACGGACACCAATCAAGATACGCATTGTATCAAAATTGATGTCCGGTTATGAAAGTAGTGACCTACTTTGATACAAACTGCACACCCCGCATACTTTTCGTTAAAAGGTATAGAGATTATTAAAAAGTGTACTATTACCAGTTGAGAATAACAAATTCTTCAGCGTTTTCCCGAATAATTGCATTATATTGCTGTACTTCATTTTCAATGTTCCTGCTGATTTTGATACAATAGAAAAAGCTTTCTCCGGGGTCAAAACCGCCGAAAAAGGCATAAAATAAGGGCTTTTGAGGTCAAATGCTGACTTTGAAAGCCCTTGTTTGCTTTATTCAGTTACAGATTTCTGCCGTTCCATGCCCGACTGTACCGTAGGGTGTAAGCCTTGCGGTGTACTGATTTTGGAATAATTAAAGGGTATGCGAAAAATTAAAAGGTTCAACCGTTTCAAGGAGTCCTTTCAGAGACTTAATCCATTCGCTCAGCTCTCCATCAATCTAAAATAGTTTTAAAGTTTTACTCCTTGGCATAGTGCCGCCTCATTAATTCACGAAAATCTGAAATGTAGATATTCAGATTATTTTTTGGGTTTTGTTCCAAGCGGCTTTACATTCAATTTCTCTAGGACTACATTACACTCGTCAATCGGGCAACCGTGAAAAGCCGAAAGTATGTACATATAAGCGCAGTCCGTATCATCGCTGTTATCATAGCCCAAGCCAGAGAATCGCAGAGCCTCTTCAGTTTCGTGTAGCGTTAATTTCAATCCTACCGCCATAGCGGTGTAGGAGGGTACCTTAAACTTATGGTTCTGATAAACACGAGTATAGTCCATCGGCGCGAGGAGTGTCTTGCTTTGAAAAATACTTGTGTTCCAATGCGCCGCATCCATGTACTTGCACATCCGCTGCGAGGTAGTTTCATTAACCAGACGATTGCGGTTAAGCAGTGTCTGAAATTCCGTGTCTACATCGTCCAGAACCTTTGCAATAGCCTTGTTGTACTCGTCCATGTTCTGCGTATTGGAATCATAGGACGGTAGTTTTTTGTATTCAATATCGGCGCGGAACATATAATGGACATCACGGACGCTTGTTCTGCTGCAAACCAGTTTGTAAGAGAAATCGAGTGTGCATTCCGAGAGATGAAGCCTTGCGTATTCGGTAAGGAAAAGGGCGTCTTCACCGGGTAGCACATATTTCTCATCTCGCAAGACAAAGTATCCTTCAGCAAAGCAGAATGCACCTGTGTCGAGTGTAGCTTTCAGAAACTCGTTGTTCATGTAGAGCCGGAATGCAGAAACTTCGTCAATCGGTTGCTGGTGGAACTTTGCGGCTGTGGAACTTTTGCGGTGCCGGCGATCTATAACCACAGTTTCGCTGTCATATAATTCGACTGCCTGCGTAAATCCCAACTCGGATACACGGATTGCCGCTGACTGCTTCGACACCTTATAGGTTTCCGCAACCTCCTCAACAACAGCTTTTAATACTGATGACTGAACATTTCTGCTCTGTATGTTGTCCAGACGTTCAGAGAGAAGCATTTTCACAGTGCATCGTGGCATGAGGATTTTAGGCGCTATGGTACGAGCCTGCCATTCCATCTTTTCAATGTCAGACCATTGTTCGTTACGGTCATGCTGTCCTGTGATCAAGCATCGAAATGCAAACTCAGAACCGAGCTTCTGCACATTTTGATAGCGGAAATATGCCCTGTGCTTGTACCAATGGTAACATTCGTGCGCAAGCGTGTTATTTGCCCGTCCGGGATTAAGAATGTCGGAGTCAAGGAACACAGTGGGCTGCGTGACCTCATAACCTATGTATTCCTCTGACGACCAGTCATAGACTTCGATGATTCCTGCCGTAAAAGCAATCGCTCCCTGAATGCTGTCATCCGGAGACAGGCTCTCGGTTTCCACGATATCGAGGTTCATCTGCTTTTGCGCTATATCCCGTATAGGTGTTGCCTGCGGGCTGTCGAGGACTTCTTTGCAATACTTCCGCAGAAAGGCTTCCGCCTCTGCCTCAAAGTCCTCGACAAAAGGCATGAATGGATTTCTATCGTTCTGCATGGGCGGTGTCCCTCCTATTTATCTTCTCCGCGCAGAATACGATAAATCTCACTCATGAATACACTTGTGATCCGCGCACGGACTTCTTCATTGTTCAGAAGCAGAGTGTAAAAATCTGCGTTCTGGTCGTAACCTTCCACGAGGGCATCCTGTATGCAATCGTCATAAGTAAATTTGAAATCATCAAGAGAGTTATTCTTTGCGCTCTTCGTAAGCCGCTCCTTAAATTCGGAATTCTGAAGGAGCAGGTCTCTTATCTGCATGGCAGACTTTGTTGCGAAGTCTGTACCGTACTTCTTATCGTAGAGTGCGTTTACTTCGTCAATGATCTGAGAGAGACGCTTTTTCTGTTCTTCCTCCACGCTGGCGGGCTTCGGCTTCTTGATTTTTACTTCCGGCTGTGCCTCGATTTCCGGCTTCTTGTGTTCGCCTGTCTTTTCCTGCCGGAATTCACTGACAGTAATTTTATCGGCAATGTCAAAATTGTTTCCACCGCCGCCGACATTGATTTCCTTGATGAGATAACTCAGGAAATTATACCGTTTATGAAGTTCGAGGTTTTCATATGCCGTAGCCTGAATGAGGAAGCAGTATCCCTTCAGAAAACGTCGGATTGTCTTGACGATAGCCTCCTGGTCAGTTTCGGACTTCTTTTCAACCTTCTTCACGGCGACATCGAGTAGGTTCCACATTCGTTCCTTGTCCCGTGCTGACCGCTTTGCCTGATACAGATAGCCGTTGAATTCGTCGATGTCATCCACGTCAAGGAAGTCGTAGGTATCCAGTTCACGGTCAAGGTCACGGATATCGGACGGAGAAATGGTTTCAAACAGGATGGTGTCCTTGTAGTACGGTGCAAACGCCTTTTTGATATCCTCATAATCATTCTTGAAATCGAGGACGAAGGTGGTCTTGCCATAAGGAGGATAAATACGATTCAAGCGGGAGAGCGTCTGCACAGCGGTCACGCCTTTCAGCTTTTTATCCACATACATTGCCACCAGTTTCGGCTGGTCAAAGCCCGTCTGATACTTGTTCGCAACGATAAGCACCTGATAGCAGCTGCGGTCAAACTCGTAGCGCAGTTCCTCCTCTTTGATTTGGTTCATACCGTACTCAGAGTATTCCACGCCTTTGATTTTGACTTTGCCGGAGAAAGCGACAAGAGCCTTGATATCCGTATAACCGTGGTCATGGATATACTTTACGAACGCCTGCTTGTATTCCACGGCTGCCTGGATGGATGAAGTAACGACCATCGCCTTGGCAGAGCCGCCGAGCAGATGAGCGACATTGGCGCGGAAATGCTCCACTATAATCTCAACCTTCTGTGCGATGTTCGTGGTGTGCAAATCGATGAACCGCGCCATTTTTCTCTTGGCGGCAATTGTCTTCAGTTCCGGGTCATCATCGATAGTCTTGTTGATGTGGCAGTAAGTTTTCCATGTCACATAGTTGTCGAGGACATTCAGAATGTAGCCTTCCTCAATAGCCTGCTTCATGGAATACAGATCGAAGGATTCCTTTTTGCCTTCAGCATTCAGTGTACCGAAAAGCTGGATGGTATCTGGCTTGGGTGTAGCGGTAAAGGCAATCATGGAAACATTCGGCTGCTTGCCGCTCTTTTTGATTTCTTCGCGTATCTTATCTTCTTCGTTTTTTTCTTCCTCGGTATTCTCATTCGTCAGGACTGTTGTCACGGACTGCATGAAAGTTCCCTCAGTGGAAGAATGAGCTTCATCAATCAGGACAGCGAAGGTCTTATCCTTCAGGTTGGTAAGCAGTTTGTTGTCGAGGATGTAATAAAACTTATGGATGGTCGTAACAATAATCTTCGTGTTGCCGTGCAGAGCAATCGCCAGGTCGTTGGAGTCGCACTTATCATCCATGACCTTGACCTGTCCGCTTTTATGCTCCATGCCCATGATGGCTTCCTGCAGCTGACGGTCAACAACGATACGGTCGGTGATGACCAGTACAGTATCAAACACATTATTGTTATTGGCATCATGCACTGTGGACAGAATATGAGCAAGCCACGAAATTGTCTCGGTCTTGCCGCTGCCCGCCGAGTGCTCAATCAGATAGTTGCAGGACGAGTGATTGAGAATAACATCGTTCATGACTTTTTCCACAGCGCGGAGCTGGTGGAAACGCGGGAATATCAGTTCCTTTGTGCGGCGCACTTTGCCAGTGTCAGAGTTTTTGCGTTCTTTCGTCTTGATGTAAATGAACCGCTCAATGAGGAAGAGAATTTTATCCTTTGTCCAGATGTCCTCCCACATATAGGAGACATTGATGCCAGACTGATCGTTATGTGGATTCCCTTTACCAAACTTATAACCTATATTAAATGGATTGAAGAAAGAGTCCTTGCCAATCAGCTTTGTGCAGAAATACACCTCGTTCAAATCCATAGCGAACGCTGCGAATACACCTACCTTTTCCTTGAGGAGACGGGTGGTACAGTCACGCTCGTTTTTATACTGCTTGATGGCATCCTCATAATTTTGCCCGGAGGTATTGCACTTCAGTTCCACGGCAAAAATGGCGATGCCGTTCAAGAACAGCACAAGGTCAATACGTTCATCGGTCTTGTGATAAACCTCCTCCATAACGGAGAAAATGTTCCTGTTGTAGTGTTCAATTGCAACGGGATTTTTTGTACTGTCCGGCTTGCGGTACATCAGCCTCAGTTCGTAGCCGCTGTCAAACTCCACGCCGTGTTTGATTACATCAATCAGACCGCGGCTCGGCTTGTTGATCTCGGCGTTGATGTAATTAATGATGGTTTCCTCGGTGCGCTCCTTGTAAATGGCTCGGAGGCTCTCCATCGTGTCCGCCTGGGTGTTTTCGAGAAATTCCAGGAGCATCTCCGTATCCATCGCCAGACCGGGAGAGAACTTATCCGCAGGACGGATGCGATAGCCGTCATCATCACGCAGATGTTCCAGTATCAGCTTCTGATAATCCTCTTTTTCTTTCAGTTGATCTGCTTTAATTGGCATAGTTTGTGACCTCCTTTACTCGTTTCTTGCCCGTGACATATTCGTAAATCGTGGCATATTTATGTTCTTTCATTTGTGTCAATTGCTTTTCTTTTCTAACAGCGATTTCATCGATTTTAGCACATTCTTTATCAAGGTAACTTACAATATCAACTTGTTCCTCCAGAGATGGAATCGGAATGTATGTTGAACCGACTTTCTCGATACTGAGGTTATCCACGACAGCACCGATGGCAGCTTTATTGAACTGTTTTAGGCATAGCTCTGACATGAGAACATAGAAAAGAAATTCCTTGCTGATGTCCTTGAATTCAGAGAATGCAAGCCATCCATCATGTATGCAGCCATCAGTATTCAAGATATACGGCTGTCCGAAACTCATGGAGTTGGTTAACAATAGTGTTCCCTTTTTTACATAACGACTTCTCGAAACACCAGCACGGATTATTTTCTGGGAAGTGGAATCGATGTACTTATATCCCTTCTTGGTATCACCAATTTTAATCCAGTTCACATCATTTTCGTCTTCTGATAGAAAATCTTCGATAGGTCTCGGCGAGCCACCTCTGACAAGAGTGCAAACATACTTGATTTTATTTACAGTCCATCCTGATGGAAGTAATCCTACAGATTCAATTTTAGTATCAAAAAGAACAGAAGTTTTTTTTAATCCGTGAGTTACTGCTTCAGTTATAACGGCGTTTCTATAACTTTCAAGAATTATTATCTGCCGTTCCAAATCGTCAATGATGCTATCGATCTTGGCACACTCATCGTCAAGAAAAGCAGCAATAGTCCTCTGCTCATAGATTGGAGGAACAGCGTACTTGAATTCAGCAAAATCTCCCTGGTAGAGATGCTGGATTGTGCTGTTTCCAGCATTTTTATCCGCAAACCATGTCCAGAACACATCCGACTGCAATACCCAATACAAAAACCTACGGTCGTAGCCGTCCATGGTTGAAATACGCAATACACCACTGTTTAAAGAAGTGGGAGCGTTACATCCGCTGACGATAGCAACCTTGCCAATCGTGCCGTCTTTCGTTATGAGCAGATCGCCGTCTTCAATCCGAATATCGCGTGCTTCCTCCCAGCGGCGCATCGGGATATGAACGCAGGAATCCCAATTGATGCATCCGTTCTCGAAATCAACACCTGTGATGAGATAGGCTCCGTCGTCCGTGTATTCGTCCGAAGTCAAGCCCTGCCAGCCGATGCGGCCTTTGAGAACTGCGATGTACTTTATCTTATTTATTTTCCAATCAGCGGGGACGGCGCCGATCCATTTTACTCCGCTGTCTTTCATTTCTGTGGTCATTGCGCACCTCCTGTAAGGTCGGCAATCTTGTGACTCAGTTCCTTTTCTATATCCATGAATTGCGACAGAAGGTCATCTGCGGACTCCGGTGCTTTGTATTCATAGAAATAACGCGTGAACGGAAATTCCGCTCCGAGTCGCTCCCTGTTCTGTGCATTGACCGCTTTCTTGGAATCAAACTCATAGACCCAGATAGCGTCTGGCACATGAGGCAAAACCTCGGTCTCGAAGTACGCCTGCACATCCTGATTCAGTCTGATGATTTCCGTATCCTTTGTGGTCGGGTCGGTGAGGACATTGCCCTTGCGGTCTTTCTGCACAACGGCGGTCTTGTCGATGACGCTCATCTCCATAACGATGCCGTTCAGACGGGAGTCGGTGTATCCCTCCACATCCTTGATGATGTCCTTAACTGCTGTCTGAAACAGCGTAAAGTCCATATAAACCTTGCCGGACTGATGTGCTTCCAAAGCAGCAAGGACAGCGTCAATAAACACCTTGCCGCGCTTGTACTTCTGATATTTCTTTTCGTCCTTGACATCGCGGGGGTTTATCTCCTCAAGCTCTGCCAGTTCGGATTCGTTGTAAAGATTGGAATTAGCCGTAAAGTATGCGCTGGTACGCAGAGCTTCAATGGATTCAGTATTGATAACACCGCGCCTTTGCAGGGGCTGATATACTGCCCATTCCTTATACATGAATTCCTCACGGTCAAAGATACGGCATTCAATCTTGCAGTCAGCCTTACGCTTTTCACTATAGAGTGTCTTTGAGCCGGGAGCAAAAGCAGCGTACACCTCGGTTATTAAGTCGATCTGATTCTTGGAAATCTCACGGCGTTTCTTGCCAAGGGAGCGTTTCAGCGGCTCCCACATATCCACGGCATTGATTAACTGTATCTTATTTACACGCTCTTTTCGTTTGTTTTTCGACAGGATAAATGCGTAGATGCCGATATCCGTATTGTAGAAAAGCTGTGACGGAAGCGCAATGATTGCCTCAATCAAATCTTTCTCCAGCATAAAGCGCCGGATCTGACTTTCTCCGCTTGTGGTATTGCCTGAGAAGAGCGGAGAGCCATTTGAAATAATGGCGGCGCGTCCGTTCTTGCGGTTCATCTTGGCAATTGCGTGCTGCATAAACAGAAGCTGCATATCGCCTGTAGCGGGAAGTCCCGCACCGAATCGACCGTTCTTGCCTTTCTTCGCTTCAGCACGGACGGCTTTTTCTACGCCGTCACCGGCATCCTTGCCTCCCCAGGAAAGCCCGAAGGGAGGGTTCGCGATAACAAAGCGCATATCTGTTTTCTCAAAGCAGTCCTCTTTCATCGTGTCGGCAAAGCGGATGTTATCTGCCTTTTGTCCTTTGATAAGCATATCTGCAAGGCAGATGGCGTAGGACTCCGGGTTGTTTTCTTGACCGAAAAGGCGAATTGTGGCGTCAGGATTCATACGCTTAATGAAATCGTGCGTAGTGGAAAGCATACCGCCTGTGCCGCACGCCATATCCAATACGGTAATTTCTTTGCCCTCGCTGAATACATCATCACATCCCTCGGCAAGAAGAATGCTTGAAAGGGCACGGATTACCTCACGAGGAGTGTAGTGGTCACCAGCCTCAGCATTTTCAGAAAATCTGCGTATTATTTCCTCAAACATGTAACCCATTTTGTGACCGTCTATGGTTTCGGGATTCAAATCAAGTTTGGAGAACTTTTTTACAACACCGAGCAAACGGTTGTTTTTATCAAGGTCGGTGATCTTCTCCTTAAACTTGAGCCTGGTTATCAGCATATCCTTGATGTTCGGAGAAAAAGAGTCCAGATAAAAATGAAAGTTCTCAACGATTGCGGGAGCTTCGTCTAGCAGCCCGGCAAGGTCAAAATCGGAAGTATTATAAAACGGGTATCCGGCAAGACGCTCCAGCACCTGCTGGGGCGTTTGGGGATTCTTCTTGAAAGCCTCGGTTACCTTCTGCTTGCGAGTTTTCCCACTTGCGTCCTTTGTGGCGAGAGCACACTCCAGGCGTCTGATAATAATCATCGGAATGATGATGTCTTTATATTTGTCGGCCTTGTAGGGACCGCGCAAAGTGTTGGCAATGGAAAAGACCATGTCAACTTCTTTATTCACATTCAGGGTGGAGTCATCCATCATAACCTGAGTAATTTTCGTTTTTGCCATTTCGGCAATCCTCCTGTCATATTTCGGTGATATCAATGCCGGCCTTCAGCAACCGCTCGTATCGGTCATTGGAAATAATCACGGCTAATGGCTTGCCGTTCTTCAGTACAAAACCGGCTGTGTCTTTTTCCGATATGGCAGTGATGATTTTCGATGCCTGCCCACGCAACAGGTCAGACATATTGTAATGTTCCATTGGTTGTTTACTTTTTTTAGTAGCCATTGGCGTCCTCCTTCACATAGTTAAACATATGGGAACCTCTAAAAACCGGTTTGAAAAGTGAAAATGGGTAGAGTGCGCCGAATGCGATGAAAGC
>ULPI01009079.1_pt1 | contig 23150 bp, 16 predicted proteins | sample 1953381 | NCBI WGS metagenome assembly ULPI01 (sample SAMEA4835626, study PRJEB28245) | human gut metagenome | biome: gut microbiome; material: fecal sample | place: Denmark | collected 2008
CAAGAGGATAAATTGAATTATAGAACTCACCTAAAAGAAATCAGAATCAATGCTCTTGGTCTAAGTGAAAAAGACTTAGCCCAAAAGTTGGGTATGTCTCTAGATGAATACAAACGCCTCGAAGTGGAATCTGTAAAGAAAAATCAAGTTGAGATGGCACTATTAATAAAGTTGTCTCAAGCCACAGGAGTATCTCTTGATAATTTAGTTAACGTAACCAAAGCCAAAGTTGAATTCAAAATAGATGATAATTGGAATTCAGTGAAATCATTTAGAGATAATTTCAATACCTATATAAAGCAGCATGAGGGGCTGTTTAGGAGCGATAATTATTTTATTAAAAAAATCAATGAACTCTCCATATTAGTCAATCGTATGGCCAGAAAGCCACGAGTAGCATTGGTTGGCAGATCAGATGTTGGTAAAAGTACCCTGATAAATGCTCTAATTGATTCGAATGTACTCCCACAGGAATGGACTCCAACTACCTCAATCATCATGTATGTTAAACATGTTGATGATCGACCTGATTTCTGCAAGGAAAATGTTATGATATTCAAGTCAGATTCTAAAGGGGCGTTATGGGATGACACCAAACTATATGAGGAAGGATATACGACTCCTTTGTGTATTGCCCAAGGCGATTACCCACTTCTTAGAGAATATGGTGCAAGACAAGGAAGAAACTTCAACCAGACATCCGCGAGTTCAGCAGTTGTTTTTATTAATTCTCCTATCTTGAAAAACTGTGACTTTATAGATCTACCTGGATATGGAACTAGTGATAGAGAGGAAGACGATTCCATGCTTGCAAGTGTCAAAGAGATAGATGTGCTATTATATCTTTCTATTGCTAATGGTTTTATGAGAGGTGAAGATATTAATTGGCTTCAGCAAGAAATGGTTAATTTAGCACCTATTACACTGAGTAGTGATAAATTAAAGCCTCTATCCAATCTTTATATAATAGCTTCTCAGGCTCATACTATTCAAAATGGTTCACATGAACAGCTAAAATTAATATTGACAAAAGCGGCTGAAAGATTTGAAAGTACCTTGTCAGATAGATATTGGAAAAATATTGGGCAAAATGCAACACCAGTAGATTTTAGAAAACGATTCTTCACTTTTGATACAGATCAAGAAAGTCTAAGGAAAGATTTTGAAAATGATTTCAAAAATCTTTTGACAGTGTTGCCGAATCTCATATTGGCAAATCTGAAGAAGATGACTGCTGACTTTCTTGGGAAAACAGAAAAAGAAATTAAAGCGAGTAAGAGCCAGTTCGAAAAAATTCTCAATAACCGCACCGAACAACGTGAAGCATATAGGAAAGCCTCAGACGAAGCCCCTAACAAACTTTCGGAACTTGAAAGCCAGAAGGCACATATAGTAAATCTTATCGATACAAAATATAGAAGAGAGGGTATCATCACTTTTACCCATGCCTATAATAGAATTATGACCAAGGAAAGCATTGTGGCTATCATAAAGAAAAATGGTTGGAAAAATAAATCGGAGGACAAAAAAGCTATTTGTTCTAAAATATCCAATCTACTTAATGAGGAATATTTAAATTCCATAAAAGGATACTCTGGAGAATTTTCAGATTGTGTAAATTCCCTTCTTGACAATTTTGAGAACAATATCTCTGATGGACCAATAAAAGATCTTAATGTCGATAGTGGTTTTGATGTGAAAGGGACTTTTGCTGGAGGTTTAGCTGGTGTCGCTGCATATGGAGCTTTAGCAATGTGGGCTGCAGGTTTAGGTAATCTTGGTGCATACATTCTTGTCGCAAAAGGTGTTAGTCTATTAGCTGCAATGGGTATTAGTGTAGGTGGTACGGCAGCTGGTATTTCTGCTATCTCATTAATAGGAGGCCCGGTTGTTGTTGCTATTGGAATAGCCGCACTAATAGCCATTGTCATATCTTGGATTTTTAGTTCTTCTTGGGAAGAACGTCTTGCTAAGAATATTATTAAAGAATATGACAAGAAAAATGGTCTAGGTCAATTTAAGAATACTATTGAAAAATATTGGGATGATACAAAGAGTGCCTTTATAAAAGCTGTAAATAATCTACGAGATAGTTATGTGAAGTATCTTGATGATCTTGGTGAAAAGATTAAGGTTGATGACACTCAGATTATGAATCAAATAAAAAATGAAAATAATAAGCTGGATTTCATTTCAAAATTACTAAATCAAATAGAAAAGTAAGATGGAAGATACTATTTTATTCAAAGAACTGAAAGCTGAAAAGAATTTTTGGGATGCCCATACTGTTGGGAAGAATATATTCTGTAAGTCTCCTGATAATCAGAATAATTTTGATGAATACTTCTGTTTCTGTTGTACAGTAGCATCATATCCTATAGAAATGGAAACACGTAGATTCTTTCTTAAAGAGGCAGAATTGGCTTTGTCCATCTTTAGCGAAAGAACTGAAATGTCGCGAGATAGTCTAAAATTTATAGAAGAAAAACGTCAGACTCTCATTGAAACCTCATATGCAATCAATAAAAAGATTGAGGAAGATTTCGATATTACAAAGTCAGAAATTATTAAAGCCAATAATTCTTATTTAAGAGAGTTGATTTCACTTAAGGGTGAATTTCTAGTCTGCAATAGCCAAGTTGTTTTTGATAAATTAATATCTCAAATGGCCTCTATTGAAGAGCATTTTGATAAAGATGCATTTACTGATACTCAGAAAGTTCAATACGATTCACTGACTAGAGAATTTTCAAATTTAGTATCAAAAAGTATGGCAGTAATTGCAAATGCCTCAGAGATTGAATACAATAAAAAAGCGGCAAATTCTTTCAAGATAGCCTTTGATCTTTTCAAGAACGATTCTGATAAATACACTGGAAATGAGTGTAATCTTTATGAACTCGTAGCTAAGCACTTGTTTGCATATGATGCAAAGCGTCTTTTCAATGAGACTTTGGTTTATTATAACCACGTTTATACCTATATATTCAACAAATTAAGTGATGAAGGAAAGTTCAGATTCACTCAATTTTCGTTTGACGTTCCTAAAGTTTAGCGCACATGGATGTAAGGCAAACCTCTAATTCTAGTTTTTTGGGAAGAAGTACATCTACTTTGACGCTTTCCTCTATATCTGTGACTCCTGTTCATTCTACAGTTGTCTATAGAACTCGTACAACAACCATAGATTATAATATACAATGTAAGAATTACATTGATACATTAAGGGTGAAGAAGGTAAAGCTTCAGAATAAAGTTAATGATAAATTAATGACCGATCCTAATTATACAGGGTCTCGGTATGAAGGTGTTTCATTGGCTTGGAAATATGAAAAAGCCGATATTGAAATGGGAGGAAGAGGTTCTGAGAATTGGAATAAATCAGAACAGCAAGATATAAGATTAAGATCTAGAGGGACTGTTCGTGGAGCAGAGGGGCATCATCAAAAAAATGTAGCTGACCACCTAGAAGATCAAGCAGATCCTGATAATATTAAATTTTATCGTTCAAGGAAGGAACATCTTCAGAAAGGTCATAATGGAAATTGGAAAAACGAAAGTAATGCACCTAAAAGAAATAAAGAAGAAATGCTAAAAAATACTAACCGAAAGAGAGTTATCAAAAATGAACTTCGGGGAGCGGGGCTGGCAGCATTGATAGGATTCGCAACAGGTGCATCAATAGGTTTTATTGTTTCCCTTGTTCAGAATGGTATTAGTCCTGAGAGCATTAAGGATGCATTAAAAGATGGTGGTATTGTCGGGTTAGAAGGAGCTGCATTATCCATTGTTAGTTATGGTATTTCTCGTTTAATAGGCGGTATTGCAACTTCTGCACTTACAGGTGTATTAACTAAATTAGGTATTGATGTAACTGAAAACATTGCCAAGGCTTGTAATATGGGTGCTGTTGGATCAATTGTCATTATAGCTACTTCTCTTTATAGCTACATTAAATTAAGGAAACAAGGTATGTCTGTAAATGAAAGCCTATCATCTGTAGGAAAACAAATGGTTATTTCAGTTGCCTCATTGGCTGTAACAGTTATCGTTCAATCCGTATATGGAGGACCTGCTGCAGTTGCTGTTGGGGTTGGTATCTCTGCTATTATGTTAAGTTATAGTATGTACAATATTTATCACAACAAAGTGCTAGCTGACAGGATACAGGTATATAGTATGGAGAAAACATTTATATCATTGTCATATGGATTATAATTTTTTCATCAAAAAAGCAAAGCAATTCGATTCTCGCAATGAATTCGGGCATTATGAAGATGTCCAAAATCTGCCTTTGGAATTACAAGAATTCTATGCTACGGCAAATCCCTTGGACGTAGAAATGATACTTGATGGTGTGAATATTAAATTCTATCCCGCTGAAGAATTAGAAGATCTACGTCAAGAGTATCAACTACCAGATGAGTGTATAATTTTTGCAACACAAAATGGAGATCCCGTATTCTTATTGAATCATAAGGTATATCGCACTATGGCAGGATATTATAAACCGGAATTTGTATGTGATAGTTTTGATGGATTCTTAAGAGATTTTGTCAATTAGTATACAAACGATATAAAACCGTTTGTATACTAATTGACAAAATCTTCATTCGATAATCTATCATGCATTGTATCATCATTTTATTCCCAGTCTTGATATGTATCATCACGTAGCATATCTTTGCGGCATACCCTTTAATAACAATGATTATGCCAAGTGGAATAAACTATTAGGAGTAATATGACCTTTACTTGTTATGCAGCCGTTCCAAGGATCTTTCTGCACTTTGTGTGGGGATGGAATAATTTGAATTGTGACACAATTCATGAACTGGCAGTGTCACCAGCTGTGGAACGAGAAATTAGGTAAGACTGTTCAGGTAGAATAACCCAAGGTTGCTAAGGTCCAGATAACCGACAAGCCTTGTGACAACCTAACCGTCAAGATGGAAGTGAAACAACCGGAAGGTCGTTAAGATACTTCGTTACGAACGTGGTTTTTATGTGCTTTACGAGAACTGTTTTCCTCCCGTTCTCTAAGCATGAGAATAATCCTTGCTAACTTGTCAATGCTGAATTTCTGCTGTGTTTTTTATTCGAGGACTGTTTGGTTCGCTTGGAAAACTGTGTGCTGATTGATTATATTCGTTCCAAAAAATGTAGCAAACCTTATTTATTCGTTCGAAAAAGTGTAATGTCTTTTGTTTATTCGCTTGGAAAAATGTAAATTTGCAAAGGTAAATCGAAGAAACTATGCTTAAAAGGAAGATAGAAACATATTTGGCCAAGTGGAAAAAGTCTGAGAATAAAAAGCCTCTTGTTATAAAAGGTATTCGTCAGTGTGGAAAGACATATATCGTCCGGAAATTTGCAAAGGAGAACTACGAGAGCGTGGTTTATATGAACTTCATTCTTGAACCAGATAAAAAGTCTGCTTTTACCGGCAATATGGATGTCGATACGATTGTCCTCAACCTTTCGGCTTTGATTCCTGGCAGTCGTTTCATCGATGGGAAAACCTGCATTATCCTTGACGAGATTCAGGAGTGTAAGGAAGCACGGACAGCCTTGAAATCATTTCATATAGACGGTCGTTTTGATGTTATTGCGACAGGCTCTCTTTTAGGTGTGAAAGGATACGGAAGAAGTAAAAAAAATAAGGAGGAGGGAGAAGGACAAGATTCTGTTCCTGTAGGGTATGAGACTGTGATTGATATGTATCCACTGGATTTTGAGGAATTTTTATGGGCAAACGGAATCAGTGATATGGTTATTGATTCCGTTAAATCATGTTTTGAAAACGAAAGGGCTGTTCCAAGTGGGATTCATAAAGCTATGATGGAGCTGCTGTACAGATATGTCATTGTCGGAGGTTTGCCGGAAGTGGTGAATTGTTTTCTTAAAACCAAAAATATTGAGCTTATATATAAGGTGCAGCGCAATCTTATAGCCGGATACGAAGAGGATATGGTTAAATATGCGGATGATGCAGATAAACCTCGTATTCGCGAATGTTTTGAGTCTATACCCAAGCAATTGGCTAAGGAAAACAAGAAGTTTCAGTATTCCATCGTCCGGAAAGGAGGAAGGGCTTCACAATATATCGGTAGCATCCAATGGCTGGAGGATGCAGGGGTAGTCAGGAGGTGCTATAACACACAGATTACGGAACTGCCATTAGAGGGTAATTCCATTAAAGACAGTTTCAAAATATATACTACAGATATAGGTCTTCTTATGGCTATGCTTGACTATGGCACGCAGGCAGACATCCTGAAGGGGAATCTTCTTGGATACAAAGGAGCAATCTTCGAGAATCTCATGGCCGATTTTTTGTGTAAGTCCGGGCAAAAACTGTATTATTTCCATAAGGATAGTGGGCTTGAGTTAGACTTCCTGATAAGATTCAAGGGGGAATGCGTTATTCTTGAAGTGAAGGCTAAGAGTGGTAAGACCAAAAGCATGACCACGGTTCTTAAGAACAAGGACGTATATCATGTCAGCCATGCAATTAAGCTGGGCCAGTATAATGTAGGGCGCGAGGGAGAAGTACTTACCATTCCGCTTTATATGGGATTTCTTGTCAAGGATAAGATCGCAGACGTTGTCATTCCCGACATCGATTTAAGTTTGCTGACTGTTTGATGATCTTTATTCAAGTTTCGCAACTTTTATTTAAGGGGATAAAAAGGAGTTGTCACTTCATTTTGTTCTTTACCATTTCCCTCCCGTTCTCTAACCATGAGAATAATCCTCACTAACTTGTCAATGCTGAATATCTGATGTGATTCTTATCCGAACTGTTTGATTCGCTTGGAAAAGTGTGTGGGAATGATGATATTCGTTCCAAAAAGTGTAGCCAATTCTATTTATTCGCTTGAAAAAATGTAATGGGACGCTTGCCCAGATATGTTATGAACAGTCGGAAGGGGTTCGGATTAGTGGAAAGAGGCTTGTATAAAACACTTGTATTGCTCCTGAACAACACTTGTACGGCTCGCGAGCGACACTTGTGTGCTAGAAATGCTTACTCATGGTGGGTGAAACATCGCTTGTTGCCGGAATGTGGCAGAATGTGGTTTCACCCACCACTTGATTTTATTTTTCCCGAAATTGCTTTCACGCCTTCACGCACGGTTTAAAAATTGATATACAGTATGATATGGTGAAACTTCATCTTTCACAATTGTTGCATTGAGGTTTTCACCACATGATAACAGGATGGCTGTCACCCACCTGTTTTTTTCTAGTTAGGGAAAATTTTTTTCCTAACTGGGCAGTGATTTTTTCCTGACTAGGAAAAAACATTGCAAGACTGGCATCAGCTTTCACCTCTTTTGAGAAAATCCATTCTGTCCGTATTTTTTTGCCCTAACCGAGTCGGTTTCCTGTCCATCTTTCACCACAATCCATTCATATCCATCTGCTTAAGGTGAAACTTTACCCCCCCCCCAAAAAAAAACTCAGCCAAACGAAATAATAAAAAATAAAATCCGCGTTCATCCGCTCCATCTGTGTCGTCCGCGTATCCATCTTTCATCGCAAACAGTTCATTATTAAAATATTACGGTGAAACGTCACCCTGCAAGCTGGTGAAAAAAGAATACAACTTGCTCTGCCGGTGATACCTATCGTGAAACCTTGCTTTCACCGGAACACATTTGTAATGAATGCGTTACGGTGAAGTGAAAGCGTGAAGGCGCTTTCGGGGAAATAAAATCCAAAGTAGGGTGAAAGCATGAGTAATGTGGCCGTTGAACATGATAAAGTCCCTCTTTGGCGGCGTAAAGTGCCTCTTTGGCAGGCTAAAGTGGCACTTTAGATGCCTTGCTGATAATCGGTGAACAGATTTTTGGGAAATTGATTTTTGTCGCATCGGAGTGGAAAAACAAAGATTTTTCCGTAAGTTTGCTGCATCAAATGGAAAATAAAATATGTTGGTTATAACAGGGAAAAAAGGGGAATGTGTGGTAGCAGGCAGTCGATGGTGTGCCGTATGGAGATTGGTATGCCTGGCATGTCTGCTTGCTGTTGCTTTACCCGTTTTCCCGGAAAAGCATTACGCTTTTACTCCGATAGGCGCTTCGCAAGGGTTATCGAGTAACAAGGTGAGAAACATTGCCCAGCTGCCCGACGGACGTATGATGATTATGACGGAAGGCCAACTGAACATTTACGATGGAACAAGCTTCAGCTATTTACACTATGACCAAAGGCACTTTTGCCGTTTGTCCGAGTATTCGGGATTTCACCATTCTTATATAGACGATAGCGGTTACGTCTGGATCAAGAATCAGCATACATTCATGGTGGTTGATATCGGGCGTGAACAGTTCGTGGAACGCCCGGACAGTTTGCTGGCACAGTGGGGAATAGATACTCCTGTGAAAGATCTGTTTATGGATAAGGAACAGACGTTGTGGCTGATAAATGGACGTGACGAGCTGGTTCGGCTTGGCAAAGACAAGCGGGAGCCATCTGTTTTCATGCGGAATGTTTCAGAAAGTGACGACCAGCTTTATGATTTGGGTGTGCTCGAAGGCAAGCTGTATCTGTTTTACCGTTCCGGTACGTTGGTCTGCCACGATCTTGCATCAGGGAAAGAACTTTATCGGCTCGAACAGCCCGAGGGGCTGCCGGCGGGGCACTATGGAAATACGTCGTATGTTGTGCAGGGCGAGCATTCTTTCTATCAGTTATGCAACGGGTATTCGGGTGGAATAATGCTGAATTATGATGTCGACAAAAAGAACTGGGAAGTAGTGATGAGTACGGATGCCTGGTTCAACTATCTGTCTATTGACCGTGACAAAAGCATCTGGGTCAGTGGTCCGGAAGGTCTGATCAATATCTCGGCTGATTTGAAAAAGAAACAATATATCCCTACCTTAAAGCTGGTAGACGGACAGAAGATTGATACAGAGGTAAGTACCTTTTATAACGACCGTCAGGGAGGCATGTGGATAGGCACGCTGAACCGCGGTCTGTTTTATTATCATCCGAACCGGTTCCGCTTTCAGAATATCGGTAAGGCTTTGTTTCCTCTGTCGGACGAGGAAGCAGTGGCTGTGAAGGGATTTGCTGAGACTGCTGCCGGTAAGATAATAGTCAGATCCGACGATCAGGATTATCTTTTTGCTCCCTCGCTTGGGGAATTGTCCGTTTGTCGGGAAAGACTTCCTTTGGCCGATGCAAAACCGGACCTGAAGATACAGGAGACTGATGAAGCTATCCTTCAGACGGTTGTTGCAGGCCGTGATACATTGGCCGGCATTACGCGTCACGGGTGGTTTGTCAGTGACAGGCGAAGCGGGAAGACCGATTTCTATCCGTCTTGTCATCCTTGCCATGCGATAGCCGATGCCGGACAAGGATGTTTCTGGATAGGATTGGAAGACGGACTTATGCTGTGGGAGGCGGTTACGGGTCGGCAACGTATCTTTTATACGTCGGATGGTCTGGTGAACAACTCCGTACGTTCTGTTATCCGTACTTCCGATGGTGCGGTGTGGATTTCGACGGCTAACGGCATCAGCAGACTGACGGTGCAACGGACGGCCAATGACACGCTGTACACTTTTGTGAATTTCAATAGCTTTGATGGGGTTATAGCCAATGAGTTTTGTGAGCGTTCTGTCTTCGAGGCTTCGGACGGAACGTTGTACTGGGGTGGAATTGATGGCTTCAACCGTCTGAATCCTTCGTCCGTGGTAGAAGAACCGACAACTTATTTCCCTTTGTTCGTGGGTTTCAGTCTGTTCGGTGAGCGGATAGAGAGTGGCAAGGCATATCATGGAAATGTGATATTGGAGCGTCCGATGACGGTGACTCGTGATATTGTGTTGGAGCATGACCAGAACTTCTTTACCATAGAGTTTTCGGCCATGAACTATGCAAACCCTACACAGACCTATTACCGCTATCAGCTGGAGGGCATCGACAAGGCGGAACGCGAGATTCACTCGGCCGACGGCAAGGGATATGCGACGTACACTGATTTACCTTCCGGAGATTACGTCTTCAAGGTGCGTGCGGCAGGTAATGACAAGACTTGGACGGAGCATTATGCCCAGCTTCATATTCTGGTGAAAACTCCCTTTTGGCGTACCGGATATGCTATTACGATCTATGTGCTTCTGCTGGCAGGAAGTGTCTGTCTGCTTCTCATGGGGTATATCAAGCGCAAACGTCGTATTCTGGTACGCGAACAGAAAGAACGGTTGGACGAGATGAAGACTACATTTCTCCAAAACATCAATCAGGAACTGGAAGAGCCGATTAAAAAGATTGCTGTCCCGTTGGACTCCTTATTAAAACATACGGATGAGGGGAGGGATAAGATTCAGTTGCAAGTCATACAGCAGAATGTCTCCGAGTTGAAGTCTGTAGTGAGTCAGCTTTCCGAAGGTGTATTGTTGCCGCTTCCTGCCGATGAGAGTTCGTTGAAGCTGGAAGAACTGCTGGTTGATATGCGGCGGTTGCTGGAGCAGCAGGAAGTTCGGAAGGAGCAGTTGCGTACGGCATCGGAGGAGCAGACGGACGAACAGACGCTGCTGACCGATGTTGACGAAGCGTTTATACGAAAGGCATTGCACTTTGTCGAATTGAACCTGAATAATCCGGAGTATTCCGTAGAAATATTGAGCCACGACATGGGAATGGATCGCACAGGATTGTATCGGAAGTTGGTGGCTGTGGTTGGAAAAACTCCGACAAACTTCATCCGTTCCGTTCGTTTGAAACGTGCCGCCCGATTGCTGGAACAGGGCTATACGGTGGCCGAAGTAACCGATAGCGTAGGTTTCAGTACATCGAGTTATTTCAGTAAGTGTTTTCAGGAAGAGTTTGGTGTGCGGCCTTCGCAGTACGTCAATAACACTAGGAAAAAGTAAATAAAGTGCCTTTTTCAACGAGAGTGTTGTTTGTTTCAACATTTGTATCCCCCTTCTACAGCTGTTTTTCACTAATTTTGCTCCAGTTGTTAAATCAATTACATCTATATCATGGAAAGAGTAAAATTAGGAATTGCCGGACTGCTTTTAGGTGTGTCCGGGTTGATGATGGCACAAAATGCCAATAGTGAGTGGCCCAAATTGAATATGCCCATTATTCAGACTAAATATACGGCCGACCCAGCACCGCTGGTTTATAACGATACGATTTATCTTTACACAAGTCACGACGAGGACGATGCCGAAGGCTTTAAGATGCAGAACTGGCTGCTCTATACTTCGACCGATATGGTGAATTGGCAGGATCGTGGTCCGGTTGCTTCATTGCGGGATTTTAATAAGTGGTATAAAGGCGATAACGGCGCTTGGGCTATCAGCGTGGTACACCGCAACGGAAAGTGGTACATGTATTGCCCGATTCACGGTCATGGCATCGGCGTATTGGTGAGCGATTCTCCTTACGGACCGTTCAAAGATCCTATTGGAAAACCACTGGTTTGGCAGAAGGAACATTGGGACGATATCGACCCGAGTGTATTTGTCGATGATGACGGCCAGGCTTACATGTACTGGGGAAATCCTAATACGTATTATGTAAAGCTCAACGAGGATATGATTTCTTATTCGGGCGACATTGTGAAACTTCCGAAGATACAAGACTATCAGGAAGGTCCCTGGTTCTACAAGCGCAACGGACATTATTACCTGGCTTTTGCTTCCACCTGCTGTCCCGAAGGTATTGGTTATGCCATGAGCGACAGTCCTACAGGTCCGTGGGAGTATAAGGGTCACATTATGGATCATACGCCTCGCACCCGTGGCAATCACCCCGGTATTATTGATTACAAGGGCAAATCCTATTGCTTTGGTCAGAACTACGACATCTTCCGTTTCCAGACCAGCCGTCATGCCGAGCGTCGTTCGGTGTCGGCAGCCGAAATGGAATATAATGCCGATGGTACAATCAAGGAACTTCCTTATTTCCAGGATTGTAAGCTGGAACAGATAGAAAACTTCAATCCTTATCGGAAGGTTGAGGCTGAAACCATGGCATGGGGATATGGCCTGAAAACTACTCAAAAGAATCCTTGGGCACGCGATCATTGGAATCAGCTGGTGACCGACATTGACGAAGGCGAATATCTGATGGTGAAAGGTGTTGATTTCAAGAAAGGTGCTTCTTCGTTTAAGGTTTCAGCTTCCTGCCATCTTTATGGCGGCTTTATGGAAATACGTCTTGACTCCAAGGAAGGTACTTGCATCGGTACTGTAAAGATTGACCATACCAAGGGCGAATTGCGCGAATTCGAGACTAAGCTGAAGAGTGTGCAAGGCGTACACGACCTGTGTTTCGTATTCAAAGGTTCACCCATGCAGAAAGGTAACCTCTTTATGTTGGATTGGTGGGAAATTAAGTAATATATAAATAAGGTAAAAATATGAAGCGAAACATTGCAACAATGGCTTTCTGTCTGTGTGCAGCCTGGAGCTGGGCGCAAACCTATCAGCAGACAGAAAACGGAATCAAGACTTCCATTCCCGGCAAGCAGGTGGATGTGGAAGTACAGTGGTTCAATCCCAACAGCTTGCGGGTGTTGAAGACTCCGCAGGGCAAGACGGTAGAAAAGAAGAGTCTTTCGGTGATTGCTCTTCCAGAGAAGTCGGACGTAAAAGTGTCTACATCGGGCAATGGCGAGATTGTCATGAAGAGTCCCGTGCTGGTGGTGACGCTTGATACGAAGACGGGTGTATTGTCGTATGCAAAGACAGACGGTAGTCTGTTGCTGAAGGAGCAGGAGAACAACAAGGCTTTTACTCCCTTCAACGATGCAGGAAAGTCCACTTACTCCGTGTATCAGGGCTTTACGGTAGATAAAGAAGAAGGCCTCTACGGTCTCGGACAGTTGCAGAACGGTCAGATGATGCAGCGCAATATGACCAAAGTACTGGTACAGGGCAATGTGGAAGATGTATCTCCCATTTTCCAGTCGACCAAAGGCTATGGCGTATTTTGGGACAATTATTCAGCTACTACCTATACCGATAACGAAAAGGAAACTTCTTTCCGTTCGGAAGTAGGCGAATGCATTGATTACTATTTCATGTACGGAGGTTCGGCCGACGGTGTTATTGCACAGGTACGTGCGCTGACGGGCGAAGTGCCCATGATGCCGTTGTGGAGCTACGGTTTCATGCAGAGCAAGGAACGCTATAAAAGCCAGGAAGAAACAGTAGGAGTAGTAAAGAAGTACCGCGAACTGGGCATTCCTTTGGACTGTATTATTCAGGACTGGCAATATTGGGGACACAATTATCTGTGGAACGCCATGGACTTCCAGAATCCGACTTTCAGCCGTCCGAAGCAGATGATTGACGATGTACATGCGTTGAATGCACACATGATGATTTCTATCTGGTCTTCTTTCGGACCGGCCACGAAACCTTACCGTGCATTGGATAAGGAAGGCTTGCTGTTCGACATTGAGACATGGCCGCAATCCGGAGTAGAAGGCTGGCCGCCCAATCCTGAATATCCGTCGGGCGTACGTGTATACGATGCTTACAGTCCGAAGGCTCGCGACATTTATTGGGATCATCTGAACAAAGGTATCTTCCAGTTGGGTATGGATGGCTGGTGGATGGATTCTACCGAACCTGACCACTTCAACCATAAGGACAGCGACTTCGACCGTCAGACTTATCTGGGCTCTTACCGCAGTGTGCGCAATGCCTATCCGTTAGTGACGGTAGGTGGCGTTTCTGATCACCAACGCGAAGTAACCAAAGACAAACGTGTGATTATCCTGACCCGTTCGGGCTTCCTGGGACAACAGCGTTATGGTTCTAATGTATGGTCGGGCGATGTTCAGTCGTCGTGGGATATGTTCCGCCGTCAGGTGACTGCCGGACTGAACTTCTCGCTGACTGGTATGCCGCACTGGAATTCCGACTTGGGTGGCTTCTTTGCCGGTTCGTACAATGCAAGTTTTGGCGACAACAGTGCTACAAAGAACCCTATGTATCAGGAATTGTATGTCCGTTGGGTACAGTTCGGAGCTTTCTGTCCGATGATGCGTAGCCATGGTGCCGACGTGTCTCGTGAGTTTTACTGGTATGGCAAGGCCGGCGAGCCGGTTTACGATGCGTTGGTCGATGCCGTGAAACTGCGTTATTCGCTGTTGCCCTATCTGTATTCTACAGCATGGGAAGTCAGCCATCGTCAGTCAACTTTCATGCGTGCGCTCTTCATGGACTTTCTGAACGACAAGAAGACATGGAACATCGGCAATGAATATATGTTTGGTAAGTCGCTGCTGGTAGCACCGGTTCTGCATGCCCAGTACACTCCCGAACAGAAGCAGAAACAGCTGAAAGAGAATGAAGGCTGGGGACAAGGAAACAAAGGTAAGGGAACTCCCGTCCTGAATGCCGACTTTACTCAATCCAAGGATATGGAGGTTTACTTGCCTGACGGATGCGGATGGTACGATTACTGGACCAACGACTTCTCGGAAGGTGGCCAGAACCTGAAAATCAAGACAACTCTTGGCCGTATTCCTCTCTTTGTACGTGCCGGAAGCATTGTTCCTATAGGTCCTGATGTGCAATATACTGGCGAGAAGAAATGGGATAATCTGGTAGTACGCGTCTATCCGGGTGCTAATGGTGACTTTGTTCTTTACGAAGACGAAGGCGACAATTACAATTACGAGTCGGGTGCTTATACCGAGATTCCTATGACTTGGAACGATGCCAAACGCACCTTGACCATTGGTGCACGCAAGGGTGCTTACGAAGGAATGTTGGCTGAGCGCAAGTTTACGGTTCGCACTCCGGACGGAAAAGAAAAGGTAGTTGATTATAAGGGTAAGAAGGTGACGGTAAAGTTCTGATGCCTGTTACTTTCTAAAAGTTAGTTGTTTGACAGGAGGAATGTGAACTGGGCAAGCCGGAAGAAAACGTGGCTTGTCTGGTTTGCATTCCTTTTTTATTTGGGATTTTGCTCTGCGCTCACTTTTCATATCTTTAGATAACCGTAGGATACGGTTCGGCATAGCCAAATTTGAAAACTTTGGTTTTCATTTGTCTCTGTGCTCACCTTTCACTATCTTTAGATAAGATAGGATGCGGTTCGGCATAGACAAATTTGAAAACTTTGGTTTTCATTTGTCTCTACACTCACCTTTCACTATCTTTGCGGGGTCAAGCGATATAAATTAAGAAAAGAAAATGAAGAGATTCCTCTATTTGTTTGCATGGGTTGCGATTGGCTTACTGGCCGCTTGTTCGTCTTCCAAGAAAGACAAGGCCGACGATTTACAGGTACTTACCCAAGATAGTCTGGACGCAAAAGGACCGCAGCGCATGCAAGTGTCCGATATAAAGACTCCGATTGATTATCGGGGGAAGAAGTACGTTTCGGTCGTCAAGCGTCAGCCCGACGAAAGCCTTCCGCTGGTTGTCAACGAGCAGGGCGAGAAGTTTGTAGACAATCGTATCAGGCTGCGCCTTATCTGTGGCGAACGTACGGTGCTCGACAAGGAATTCACCAAAGAGACCTTTGCCTCGCTGGTCGATGCAAAGTTTCTGAAGAACTCCATTCTCGAAGGGCTGGTGTTCGATCAGACTACTTCTCAGGGGTTCATTTATGCAGCCAGTGTCTGCTATCCGCAAACCGATCTTTATATTCCTTTGAGGATTACGGTAACCCCCGACGGGAAGGTGTCGATGGTACAGGAGGAACTGTTGGAGGATTTGTATCAGGATGAAAATGCACAGTAATTCCTAAAAGATTCCAGAATTGTGAATTTCCTTTGTGGCCATGAAAATACTGATTGTTGAAGACGAACAGGACTTGCGCGAAACCATCCGCGCCTCGCTCCTGAAAGAAAAGTTTGTCGTAGAGACTGCTGCCGACTACTACTCGGCACTCGACAAAATCAATGATTACGACTACGACTGCATCCTGCTGGACATTATGCTGCCCGGCGGTAGCGGCCTTGACCTGCTTCGCGAGCTGAAACGCCTGCGTCGCAGCGACAGTGTACTTATTATCTCGGCCAAGGATTCGCTCGACGACAAGGTAGACGGGCTGGAGCAGGGAGCTGACGACTATCTGACCAAACCTTTCCATCTGGCCGAACTGAACGCACGCATCAAGTCGCTGATACGCCGGCGGCAGAACAATGGCGATACCAGTGTGTCGATAGGCAATCTGTTGCTTTATCCCGACAAGCGTCAGGCTACGGTTGAGGGTGTTGCCCTGCAACTGAACCGGAAAGAATTCGATTTGCTTTACTACTTCGTGGTCAATCCCAACCGCGTCATCAACAAGATGAGCCTGGCCGAATCGGTGTGGGGTGACAATATCGATCAGGCCGACTCGCTGGACTTTATCTATTCGCAGGTGAAGAATCTGCGCAAGAAGCTGAAGCAGGCTGGCGCCACGGTGGAACTGAAAGCTGTTTACGGCTTCGGATATAAACTGTCGGAAGTATGAAGCTGCTGCACTATACCTATCGCAAGCTGTCGCTCTGGTTGCTGGGGCTGATGGCTGTGTGGGGTGTGTTGTTCTACTATACCATTATTTATGAGGTGATGGACGAGACCGACGACACGTTGGAGAACTATGCCCAGATTATCATCAACAATGCCCTGTACGACCCTTCCACGCTTCAGACCGAAGGCGACAATCTGATGTCTTTCTACTACTTTCGTCCCATCTCGGTGGAGGAAGGTGAGCACTATCGCGACATGTTCTACGATTCGTTTGTCTATGTGGAAAGCGAGAACGAGGACGAACCTGTGCGCGTCTACCGTACTGCTTTCCGAATGCCCGACGGACAGTTCTATGAACTGGAACTGATGATTTCGACCCTCGAACGCGACGACATGGTCAATGCCATGCTGTGGTATCTGCTGGCGTTGTTTGCCCTCTTCCTGTGCTGCACTACGATTGGTACCCGCCTCATCCTGCAGAAAATATTCAAACCGATGAACCGCCTGATGGAATGGTTGCAACGTCTGCAACCCGGTGCCGCTGTTCCTCCGCTGGAGAACGAGACCGGCATTCGTGAGTTCCGTATGCTGGGCGATGCCGCCTTCGACATGGCTTCGCGCAGCCACAAGGCCTATGAGGAACAGAAGCAGTTCATCGAGAACGCTTCGCACGAACTGCAGACGCCGCTGGCCATTGCCCGCGGCAAGCTGGAACTGCTGGCCGAAAGCGAAGGCATGAGCGAAGAACAGCTGAAGGAACTCGACGCCATTTATTCCACCCTGGGGCGTGCCGTGAAGCTGAACAAGGCTTTGCTGCTGCTGTCGCGCATCGAGAACGGCCAGTATGCCGAGACGGAAGAAGTGTCGGTGGACGGCATTCTGGATGATTTGCTTCCCGACCTGATGGACATATACGAGCACAAGCAGATTGCGTTGGAGCGGGTGAAGGGCGAAACGCCTTTCATCATTCGTTGCAATGCCTCGCTGGCACATATTCTGGTGAGCAATCTGGTGAAGAACGCCTTGTTGCACAATGTGGACGGTGGCCGCCTGATCGTGGAGACGACGCCTTCGTCGCTGGTCGTGAAGAACACCGGTACGGCTCCGCTGAATGCCGATACGCTGTTCCGCCGCTTTGCCCACAGTGTGGATCGCAAGAAGGAATCCAACGGACTGGGCCTTGCCATCAGCCAGGCCATTGCCTCGAACAGTTCGCTGCGGCTGACCTATCGCTGGGAAGAAGGCATGCATGTCTTTTCATTGGTTAAATAGTGTAAAAAGGAAGAAAGCATTCTGTTTTTCCCAAATTCTTCCAAATTCGGGTGTTTCCTTTGCAGTATCAAAAGATTCGAAACAAGTATTTAACCCAACATTAAAAAACAAAGCGTATGAAAAAGATTTTTGCATTCTTAGTGATGGCTCTCCTGACAATCCAATTCTCTGTAGCCAGTGACGTGATAACCATGAACCCGAAGGATCTTCCGGCTGCGGCCCAGACTTTCATCAAACAGTATTTCGGCGACAGAAAAGTTTCGTATATTAAAGTGGAAAGCGAGCTGTTTTCGAAGACTTATGAAGTAGTGATGACCGACCGTACCAAGATCGAATTCGACGGTAAGGGCAGTTGGGAAGAAGTAGACTGCAAACGGGGTGTTTTGCCGGAAGCGTTGGTTCCTTCGTATGCCAAGACGTTTATCGGAACACAGTATCCGGGCGTAACCTGCAATAAGATTGAACGCGACCGCGGCGAAGTGGAAGTGGGGCTGAGCAACGGACTTTCTCTGAAATTCAACAAGAAAGGTCAGCTGATCGATATTGACGACTGATGGTAATACCGGCCATCGGTGTGTGAGGGTGTGTCTCTTAATTTGACACACCCTTTTTGTTATATTGTCTGTCGGCAAGCCTTTGTTCCGCCAAGTTTACGGGTTGCGGTTACTGCATACACGTTGCACTGTCGCTGCATGCAGGTTGCACAGTTACTGCACGCAGGTTGCAGCGTTACTGCATCCTTGTTTGCAGTGCGACTGCACACGGCTTTGCAGTGTCACTGCATCCCCGTTTGCAGTGAAGCTGCACGCAGGATGCAGTAAGTTGTACACTGGTTGTTGTCGGCGAAAAGTCTTATTCCGGATAGGTAGACTCCCGTTGGGAAGGGGCCGAACAGTCTGTTTACCGTGTGTTTACATCGGACGGTAATCCTTGGCCAGTCCGCCTTCGCTGGTTTCCTTGTAGAGTGAAGGCAGGTCGTTGCCCGTTTGCTTCATTACGTCGACTACCTTGTCGAACGAAACGCGGTGCATACCGTCGGTGAACGACGAGTAGAGATTGGCGTCCAACGCACGGGCGGCGGCATAGGCATTGCGCTCGATGCAAGGAATCTGAACCAGTCCGCACACGGGGTCGCACGTCATGCCCAGGTGGTGTTCCAGTCCCATTTCGGCAGCATACTCTATTTGGGCGGGGCTTCCTCCGAACAGTTGGTTGGCGGCTGCCGATGCCATCGAGCAGGCGGTTCCTACTTCGGCCTGGCATCCGGCTTCGGCACCCGAGATGGAGGCATTCTGTTTCACAATGTTGCCGATGAGGCCGGCTGTGGCCAACGCGCGCAGGATGCGGATGTCGCTGAACTCGCGGCTCTTCTGCAAGTGGTAGAGCACAGCAGGCACCACACCGCACGAGCCGCAGGTGGGAGCCGTTACGATGGTTCCTCCGGCAGCGTTCTCTTCGCTTACGGCAAGGGCATAGGCAAATACCAGTCCGCGCGACTGTAGTGATGCCTTATATCCGCTGGCTCGAATGAAGTAGGTCGAGGCTTTGCGGCGCAGGTTCAGCGGACCGGGCAGTACGCCTTCGTTGTCCAGTCCGCGGCGGATGGCATCTTTCATCGTAGTCCATACCTCGGCCAGGTAGTCCCAGATGTCGCTTTCCTCGCATTCTTTTACGTATTCCCAGTAGCTTTTTCCGGTACGTTCGCACCAGTGCAGTATTTCGGTCAGGTGGTTCATTTCGTAGACGTCGGGAGTATTGACCGATGTACTGCCGTCTTTCTCTTCGGCCAGTGCGCCTCCGCCTACGCTGAACACCGTCCACGAGTCGGTCTCTTTGCCTTCAGCATCCACCGATACGAACTTCATTCCGTTGGGGTGGAAGGGGAGGAATACTTTCGGTTCCCAGATAATTTCTACCGGTGCGGCCGGTTGCAGAGTTTCGGTGATGGCCACGTTGGTCATGTGTCCCTTGCCCGTTGCGGCCAAGCTGCCGTACAGGGTCACCTTGAACGCAGCGGCTTCGGGATGCCGTTGCAGAAAGATTTCGGCGGCCTTGCGCGGTCCCATGGTGTGACTGCTCGACGGGCCTGTTCCGATGCGATAGAGTTCTTTGATCGATTTCATAAGTATATGTTAGGGTTACGTTTGTTCTCTATATATGTATTACAGGTCTACTACTGTGATGCCGGCTCCGCCAAACTGTACGTGCTCGTCCTGAAAGTGGCGGACACCGGGTACGGTTTGCAGGTACTGGCGTATCAGGGTGCGCAGGATGCCTGTGCCCGTGCCGTGCAGGATACGTACGCGCGAGACGCCTACCAGTATGGCATCGTCGATGAAATAGGTGACGGCCTGCAAGGCTTCGTCGCCCCTCATGCCGCGCACGTCGATGTCTTGCTTGAAGTGCAGTTTCTTTTCGTACATGCTGTCCTGCGTCTGGCTGCTGATGAAGGTGCTTTTGGTCGACACGTCGGCCTGACGCGGCTGGGCGTTGGTCCGCTCCAGGCGGTCTATGCGTACGGTAGTCTTGATGCTGCCAAAAGCCACAGTGGCATTCTTGCCATTCACTTCCATTACCTCACCTATGGTGGTCTGACCTTTTATCCTGACGGCTGCTCCCGGTACGATGGCTGCCAGACGTTCGGCTTCTAGACGTGCCTGGCGTGCAGCCTGCTCTTCGGCCGACAAAGTGGCGGCGTTGGCATCGCGGTTCTTTTTTTCCTTTTTCCGGTTCTGCTTCTCCTTCAGCTTTTCCATCTTGCGGACAATCTTTTCTTCCTGCTCCTTGTTGGCCAGTGCTTCCAGCGACTCCTTGAAGTCGGTCAGTTCCTGCCGTGCCTGACGGGTCTTCTCTTTCTCGGCCTGCGTCTCCTTGATGGTACGTATGGTGTTCTCGATGCGGGCGTTGGCTTCCTGCATCAGTTGTTCGGCTTCTTCCTTGGCTTTGCGCAGAATCTCTTTGCGCGACTTCTGCAACTCTTCCATCTCGGCCTGATAGCGGGCAATGGTTTCTTCCATCTGCTTTTCGCGCTGGCGGATGTTCTGTCGCTTGGTTTCCCAATAACGTTTGTCGCGCACAATGTCCTGCAGGTATTTGTCGCTCTGGATGTACTCGCTGCCCACTATCTCCGAGGCGTCGGCAATGACATCCTCCGGCAGACCTATCTTGCGGGCTATCTCGACTGCGAACGAACTGCCCGGGTTGCCTATCTGCAACTGGAAGAGGGCCTGCATCAGATGGCGGTCGTACAGCATGGCACCGTTCACCACTCCTTCGTGGTTTTCGGCAAAGTGCTTCAGGTTCTGGTAGTGGGTGGTGATGACGCCGAACGTCTTTTTCAGGTTAAAACGCTTCAGCACGGCTTCGGCAATGGCACCGCCTATCTGCGGTTCGGTTCCTCCGCCAAACTCGTCAATCAGGATGAGGCTGCGTTCGTTGCAGTTCTTCATCATGATTTTCATATTGGTCAGATGCGAAGAATAGGTACTTAAGTCGTCCTCGATGGACTGTTCGTCGCCGATGTCGATGAATATACTACTGAAGATACCGGCATGGCTACGTTCGTGCATCGGGATAAGCAGTCCGCACTGCAACATGTATTGCAGTAGACCTACTGTCTTCAGACAGACTGACTTTCCGCCCGCGTTGGGGCCGGAGATGATGAGGATGCGCCGTTGCTGGTCCAGTTCGATGTCGAGTGGCACCACTTTCTTGCCGTGCTTGGCCAGCGACAGTTGCAACAGCGGATGCACAGCCATGGTCCAGTCTATGATCTGTTTATTTTCGAGTGCCGGCTTCAGTGCTGCTGTCTGTTCGGCAAACAAGGCTTTGGCACGGATAAAGTCGATCTCGGCCAGGAACTCGTAGGACAGTAGTACGTCGGGTATCGAAGGCCGTAACTGGTTGGAGAACTCCGTCAGTATGCGGATAATTTCGCGCCGTTCTTCGCCTTCCAGTTCACGGATGCGGTTGTTGGCTTCTACTACTTCGGCCGGTTCGATGAATACCGTCTTTCCGCTGGCCGATTCGTCGTGTACTATACCTTTTATCTTTCGTTTCAGAGCAGGTACAACGGGAATTACCAGTCGTCCGTCGCGCATGGTGGGCGTGACATCCTTATCAATGATGCCCTCCGACTGCGCATTGCGCAAGATGCTGTTCAGCGACCGCGAGATGCTTCCCATGGTGCTGGCCAGTTCGCGCCGGATGCGTGCCAATTCGGTAGAAGCATTGTCCTTTATCTTGCCGTAGGGCGACAGAATTCCATTGATTTTCGCTATCAGCTGTGGGAATACGGTAATGTCACCTGCCAGTCTGCTTAGGCAAGGGTAGGGGGAGGCTTCTTCTTCATCCTCGTTCTTCACTTGCAGAAAGCGTACGATGTCCCGGATGGTTTCCAACGAGCGGCGCAGGTCGAACAATTCCTGTTCGTCCAAGTACATGCCTTCTACGCGAATGCGTTTCAGCGACGGCCGTACATCGAAAAAATATTGTGCGGGAAAGTTGTCTTCTTCCTGGAGGATGCGGACAAATTCGCTGACCTGGTCCAGTTTTTCCTTTACCTCATTAAAACGGTCGGAAAACTCCATGTCTGTGACTCTCTCTTCTCCCAGCGTGCTTAAACACTTCTCTTTCAGCAGCTGGCGTATCTGGTCGAAACCTATTTTCTGTTCAAAATTCTGTGGGTATATCATTGGCTTAGCCTAATTTGGAGACAAAAATACGATTTATTCATGAAAAAAAACTCAAAAAGTTTGCAGATTTAAAAAATATCCGTACCTTTGCAGCGCTTTAAGAGAGAAGCAAACAACAAAACAGTATTGGAGAGGTGGCAGAGTGGTCGATTGCGGCGGTCTTGAAAACCGTTGTGCTGCGAGGCACCCGGGGTTCGAATCCCTGTCTCTCCGCAATAAAGGGTGTAAATCAAGCATTTGCAAGATTTACACCCTTTTTTACACCCAAAAATATAAGGCTGACTGTACGGAATTAAGAGTAATGTTTTACAAGACTAATTATTCAAAGATAAAACATATATCTGCTTTTCTGAATCATTGCAGAAATCATCTTCTTTAAAACTTCCGAATTTATGTATGATATTAAATCCAGAACACTTCAAATAGAAGTCCAATTCTTGCGGGAAGAACATCCGCATATCTAAGTTTTGGATTGAATGAAATACACCATCTATATAATAATGCCACCTTATACGATTGATTTGAGTTGCGTTTTCATAACACATTGTTTGCTTTATCACGACTTTCCGTCCGTCATCAGTGGTATATTCAGCCGTTGTTTCTTTCTTTTTTTCTCCGTGAACAATATATCGAATATTAGGGTTGAAGCAATCTAATAGAAAAACTCCGTTTCTGCGGAGATGTTTCTTAACCATTTCCTCAAATCCGCAACCTATAGGGTTTAGTGGGA
>ULPI01004179.1_pt1 | contig 21696 bp, 28 predicted proteins | sample 1953381 | NCBI WGS metagenome assembly ULPI01 (sample SAMEA4835626, study PRJEB28245) | human gut metagenome | biome: gut microbiome; material: fecal sample | place: Denmark | collected 2008
CTTTGGCGGCAGCTTCTTTCTTTGCTTCACGTTCTGCAGCTTTGGCAGCAGCCTTCTCTTCTTTGGTCAACTTCGGTTTCTGATTGGGATCAATTTCAGCAGCCTGTTCTGCTGAAATTTCTTCAGCACCGTCTTCGGCAACTTTTTCTTTCAGTTCCTGTTTGTCTTCCTCAGTAACAATGGTTTCCGGATCCTGTACTATGTCCTGACCTTGTTTTTTTGCGGCGATCACTTTTGCCAACTCTTCTTTCGTGTACTTAGCGTAATTTTCAATTCCTAACGCCTGCGCTTCTTTACGAAGTTCCAATAAATTCAAAACTTTCATCTTTTTATAAATTAAAATTGTTTGTTTCTTATAACACTCTAAAGATACGAACTCTATTTGATATAACAAAATGTTAGCTCGCTTTTTTCGAAAAAATTTTCTTTTTTAGACACCCTCTTGATATTCCACTGGATCTATCATATCATTAGAGGCGAATGCTTCGAGTCTTTCTGTACAAGAGCCACATTTACCACATGCTTTTCCATTTTCATCAGGATTATAGCATGTATGAGTATTCTTTAATACAAGAAAAGCTTCAGAAGGTTTGAATCCCATTTCATGCATTGCAGATACACCCATTTTCAAAACTGCCCCTTTATCAATATCAACGAAAGGTGCTTCATAAGAGACTCTTTCACTTCCCCAATTAGAAATTTTAAAAGCATGCTCACAGGCTTCTCTACTTTCAGGTCTACAATCTGGATAAATTGCATGATCTCCTGCATGAATTCCTAAGAAAATTTCTACTGGAGTATCATACTTTTTAGAAAGAGAAAGAGCTTTTCCATAAATAATAGAAGCAAAAATAACATTTCTATTTTCTATTACAGTGGATTTCATATTTTCATCAGCATAATGACCTTCTGGTATTTTTTCACCATTCTGATGCAGAGAGGATTGACTGTCGTTAAAACAATCTCTTAGATCGATACACTGTAACTCAACTGGATAACCCTTTCCAAAAAGAAAAGAAATGTTCTTTTTGAGTTTGTGCTGTTCCACAATATGTTTCTGCCCATAATTAAAAGAATAACATTTTACTGTATATCCTTCCATTAAAAGCGAAAGTAAGAGGCAGGTACTGTCCAAACCCCCTGAAATACTTAAAACTGCTAATTTCATTTTCGTTCTTATTTTAATACTATAAAGATACAAACTAAATCATTTAACAGGCTTAAAAAGGATCGCTTTAATAGCCTTCACTCTTTCTTCTACAGATCCATGCATAATTAAATGTGAAATCAAATTACTATGCAAAATCTGATGAATTTTTCCGTCAATTTCTTTTTGATATTCTTTATCGATAGAGCGGACACCATCGGCAACAATTTCAAATTCAATAGGGAAATAACAAACTAATCCTAATTCAGACTTTCTTTGAATAATTTCCTTCTCTTGTTTCTGCTCCAATTCTATCCATTTATCAATATTACTCATCGCAGCATTTCGACCGGATGCTGTATAAGCGCATACATCAATAATACAACGATCAGAAACATAAGAATTTTGCTTACTCAAAACATTTTCATAAGCTTCGAATAAAACTTCCTGAGTTTCTGGAGTACCTTGTTTATTAATTGTTATCCCTTTTTCTTTGACAAAGTTACGAACAACTTCTGTCACAAATTCAAATTCAGCAAATTCAGGATCTTGTTGAAGTGCTTTTAAAACACTTGTTTTCCCAGTTCCTTGAGCTCCTGTAAAATTAATTCTTTTGATATCCATGAAATTCTTTGATATTTTTTATTATACGATTGTATTGTTCCGGATCAAGTGACATTCGAAAATATTCATCGATACTAATCTTTTCTTTTTCACCTGTATCTAAATGAGCTTTCATAATCCCTTTAGTTACAGGGAAAGAAGTATCCATTGAAGTAATCCATTCAAATTCATCTCTCATTGGATTTCTATATGTTAGCCATTGTAATTCTGCCGCCCAATGACAACCAAGAAGATGATATTTTTTTGAATCATCAATCAATTTCTCTTTTATCAAATACTGTAAAAGAAAACAACGACCCTGTGCATAAGCCATATCAGCATTCCACTTAAATGCGAGATGCTCGTGCTTCGACAATACTTCATATATTGCAGTTCCTAAATCCCAGAAGAAGTCATTGTGAAAAGGAATTCCAATATATTCAAAACCTCCTTTATTTAGCATTTCTTTATAACAAGATAGCCAATCTTTAAGAGATTTTCCCTGAGGAACTACCATTCTTTTATGTCCATTTAATCGACCGCCCCAATAACGGAATTTCATCATTGTCTCTGGATAATCCATCAACACATCAGGAACAATAAAATAAGTAGGATTAAATTCCCCTACAATTTCAGTAAATGTCTGAGGATCAAATTTACCACCATCTCGATAAAATTCATAAGCTGAATTATCTAAAATAGTCATTCTTTTCCCTTCTTTCATTACCTGGGAAAAGAACCTCCTATAGTCCTTATCTTTGACGAATAAATGATATAATATAAAATCATAATCATTTAGTTCCTCACTTTTAGATAAAAGTTCCATAGGAAGTTCACAATTTAAAAGAATTTTTTTCATCGTATTACTTTTATTTCACTTTTTAAAAATTCAACTAATTCTTCTACATTTCCCGGAACTTTATCAGATTTCTTTCGATTATCTTTCCACCATAAGGGTTGAAGATTCCTGTAATTGAAACAAAGTTTTTGTTGTTCTGGATCAGAAAGATCAAAATATGAAATTGGGATAATATGATCTATATGCCAACCTCGATATCCATGATTTTCCCAGGTCATACCTGGTTCAAACTGAGATTCAATGTAATTACGAAAATCTTTCATAGAACAACCGAGAAGATCAAGAGTTTTATAAGCTTTTTTAGAACCAATTCTTTGTAAAATCCTTCTTAATCTAACTCTCAATTTCGATAAAATATAACTTCGAGAATTTTTTGTCTGGCAAAATCTTTTCTTTTGGTTATATTTTCGAACAACTTCTTTTCTTTTTTCAGGATTTTCTAATCTCCAAATTAACGATTTACTACTTGTATAACTTCGTCCCTTTTCACTTCTTCTCCATCTAAAATCTGACTTTTTCTTACATTCTTTACACTGACAATAAAGACCATCGGGAGATGAGAGTGCTTTAGGAAACATAGAAAGAGGGAGTTCTCTTTTACAGTGAGAGCATACCTTCAATCCAGTTTCAAAATTTGCTTTCATCGAATATCAGAGTCTCCAGAACCATGTAAACAATTATTTGCTTTTCTTTTAGCAAGTTTTTTAATATTATCTTCAGCGATTGCCTCTAAAGATACATTAAAATACTTTCCGGCCATACTTTGAAGATTCTGAAGAATTATTGTCAAAGCTTCATGAATTTTTTGCTTGCGATCTTCAGAAAGTTCTTTCATAGGTTCTTCTTCGTTCCAATCATCACGCAAATATTTTTTCATTTGCTCTGCAATTACACCAACATTTGCCTGAATAAGAAATCCCGCATTTTTATCCATTCCTTTTGCTGCTGGCCATTCAATTGGATCCAAATTCAATTCTACACGAATAGCTGCTGAATACCAGAGAATATCTCCAATTTCTTTCAAAACAAGATCTCTCGCCTCTACTTTCAAAAGTTTTTCAAAAAACTCCCCTGTCTCTCCACACAAGCCTAATACAACATAAGGAAGAGCTACTTTGGGAGAATAGACTCTTGTCGTAATCGCTTTTTCTTCGTACTCTTTAAAATTCATTTTTGATATTGTTTAAAATTAAAAAATAAAACCTCTTTTTTCCAGATCTCTAAAAGAAGTAAAAAGTTCATCTGGATATAATTCGTAAAAATGTTTTCTGCGTTCTGCATTAATTACTTGTTGTTGCTTTCGTAGAAGGGAAATTTCACGAAGCATTGCTTTATGTTCTTCTTTTATTCGCAATCTCCTTCTTTTTTCCCATCTTTTATTTTTACTCTTTACCCATTTAATATGTTCTTTTCTTTTCCTTCTATTTTCTATAAAAATCTTTCGATCTTCTTCTTTTCGAGCTTCTCTTTCTGCTTTACGTTGTTTTTCAAATTCTTTTCTTTTTGCTCTTTCCGCTTTATACTGAGCTTCTTCCTCTCTTTTTCTTTTAAAATAAAGACCTACTTGTTTTGTATTACAAGTTTTGCAGAAAGCAAAATATCCATCTTTTGACCCTCTTTTCGTTTTATAAAATTCTGAGATGGGCTTAAATTCTCCACAACGAGTACATCTTTTAAGCCCAGTCTCAGGATTATAATGATAAGCCTCAGGATTATCAGGATCATAAAATGGATTAAGATATTTTACTCTTGGATTTCCCGGACTTGCCATTTTTATTTTTCTGCAGATTGAATTATTCTCAAAAATTCATCGCGACTATTCAAATCATTGTCCATAAAACAACCAGAACAATAATTTGTTACCATAGTACTGTCATCTTCAGCTCCTCTCATAGAAACACACATATGTTTTGCTTTAATATAAACCGCGATTCCTTGTGTATCTCCGAGAACATCACAAAGATGATCATGAATTTGTTTTGTTAACTGTTCTTGTAATTGAGGTCGTTTTGCATACCAATGAACAATTCTATTTAATTTAGAAAGTCCAACTACTTTTCCTCCTTTTACAGGAACATAACCTACATGACATACTCCAATAAAAGGAAGGAAATGATGTGAACATAAAGATTTTACTTCAATATTACATTGTGTAACCATTCCTGTGTAACCATAACTCGGGAAAGTAGTTATACGAGGCTCTGGTGTATATGCGCCTGCTGTAATTTCTTTTAACATCATTTTAGCAACTCGATAAGGAGTTTTTACCATATTAGGATCGTTTTTCCAATCATACCCTAATGCTGATAAAAATTCTCCATATTTTTCAGCTACTTGTTCGATTCTTATATCGAAACCGTCATCATCAAGAATTATATTTTCTCCTGCTTTTAACATGTTTAACTTTGTTTTAAAATATAAATTTACGAAATTAATATAAGATATCAACTACTTATCTTTCTCTTTCATTACCAAAAGCAACGATATGTAATCGATCCGAATAGTTGAATCCTAACTTTATACAAGTATCCATAAGCCAAGCCCTTTTTTCTTCCAATTGTTCTTTCGTAATACCTGCGGGCATTAAATAAATAGAACTATTGGAGATCCGACTCTCGAAATCTTTTGGCAAATCTTGTTCTTTTTCAATTTGCATCAAAATTCTTCTTTGTTCTTCTTTGGGACGGCCTGTCACATAATCTGCAATAGACATTGTAAGGATATGCTCTTTTATTTCATAAAGATCTTCCTCTCCATTTACCACATATTTTAATTGAAAATCTTGAGCTTCCAAAACCCAACTCATTAACGCCTCTAAACTGAAACGTAAAATATCATGTGCCTGCATTTTAGGAGTATACTTTATCCCCATTTTAGAACACTTGTCTTCTGTCGGAACAGAACTACTTAATTTAGGAGAAATAGAAGCGAAATCTACTTTGGAAGCAGTTTCAGGTGAAAGAATAACTGTCCCATTAGTTTCTACTAAAAGAAAATGATCTGGATAAGTATCTTTTAAATAAGAAATTAATTCGGGATATAATCCAGGTTCACCTCCACTTAATGATAATTGACGAATCTGTGGATATCGTTTTATCATCTCGTCTACATCTTCTAAAGTAAATTTAGCCTTTTCAGGAGTAAATGAACTATATGGTGTATCACAAATTGAATTTTCAAACATACAGTAAAGATTGCAACCGGATACACGGATCATTAGCATGGGAGATCCCATGAAAGCACCTTCACCTTGAATAATAGGATGAAGATCTATTATTGGAAATTTCTTCATTTGATTTTCGGATTTATAAAGTAAATTTTGTCAGGATGAACTGTACCTATTTCATCAATGAAATGAGTTAAATTTGCATTCCAATCTTTTCTCACTCCAGAAGAAAAACTTAATGAAATCGCCTTTGGTAACCAATGATACATGTCACTGCAAAAAGCTTCTGCATATCCTGTTGCAGTTTCATGTACACGAACGGATTCTAAACGGATACCATTTTCTCCATTTAAAAAATCTGTGGCTTTTAAAATCCCTTCGATAAAATAATAGAACATTGCGGCAAAATTTTCAGCCGAAGGATTTATCGACATTTCAATCCAACGTTCATTATTTTCTTTAAAAAATGACTTAACATCCTCTGATTCCTGCGAGCTGATAACATGTGTATGATCAAAAGAATCAATAAACATTTTTACATTTTTTAAAAGATGAAAATCACAAACCATTCCTGCATTATCCGGACCATCCGAACTTAGAAAAACTTCTACCACATAAGAATGTCCATGAAACGATTTTTTGCAACGATCCGCTGTACAGTCTAAAACTCTGTGCGAACCTTCGAATTTAAACAACTTTCTAATAATCATAATCTTGTTCTTTTTAATATGATAAAGATACGATTATTATTTTAATTTAGCTCTCAAAAGGGTCTTCAATCCTTTGATTTTTATGTCTGTATATGGTAACAAGACGAAATCACCATTTACAAGAATTTGTACATATTGAGAGTTAGGATCGTTACCGTCAATTTTATATGTTTTATTTTTATAAATAACTTCTGTTCCTGGTTTTAAAAGATAAAACATATCCCAATAAGCCACTGCTTTCTTTTTATCTGTATTCAATCCGTATTGGAATTTAGGTAAGCCAAATTCCTGAAAAAAATTCTTTTCACAAAATCCTGCAAATTGTTCTTCTGAATCGAAAATACAAAGTAGTTGAAATTTCTTAGCAATTTCCAAGATTTTTACCTTCTTTTTACTTGCAATTTCACGGCTCATTTTTATAAACTCAGGTTTTACATATATAGCCTCTCTTAATTTATGGCTTAAATACTCAAGTTGTAATACCTTTAAATATTCTATAGCTGATATTTGTCTACTTCCATTCATGATATATAACCTTTTAAGCCTAAAATAACGAATAATTTAGCAGATAACCTACCATCTTTTATCTAATTTATCAACGTAAAAATTAATAGGATCTGTTAAATCAGAAAGAGCTTCCAATAATTCTTCTTCAGTCGCGTCTCCTGGATCTTTTTTTACATCTTTTAATAAAGCTATCCAGGTATTGAAAGTCTTTTGAAGTACAAGCGCATTACTTTTGATCTCAGATAATTTATCTGGATCATACATTAAAATAACTGTTTTTATTCCTTTCTTTTTTAGAAGGTTTACTTGATCTTTACTGACACTATTTCCAAAAGTAAAAACACACCGAATTTGTTCATCTTCTCTCAGTCTTAGTTTATTATCTACACCAATATAATCAAATAATCCTTCCACCATAATTACAATTTCAGTTTTATCTGTTATATTATCATAACCTCCTAATATTTTCGTAAAATTAGTTTCACTATTTTCATAACGTAAAATTGGTTTGATACCCTTTTCCTTTGATTCCTTTAAATTTTTTTCATGCCATTCTTTTGTCTTTCTTGATCTCGCTAACCAAGCAATTACCCTACCATCCATTTTTAATTTAAAAATAATATAATCCCATAATTTTTTCTCAAGAAAAAAATTGGTAATAGATGGTTCAAATTCTTTATAATGTATTTCCCGAAATCCTCTTCCATCTAAATAAGGGTCATTGATTAATAATTCCAATCTTTTCGGTAAAGCGACTTCCTTTATTTCTTCTTCCTTTATTTCTTCTTCCTCATCTACCAGACTAACTAAACTCGACTTTATTGAATTTTCATAATGCGCTTTAATTAAATCGAGCCTGTTTATTTCTTTTAAATAATCATATAACCCCTTTTTAGTTCCACATTTCCAACAATGAATTACGCCTCCGTTAAGATTTAATCTAACACCCCATTTACCTTTCTTTCCACAATAAGGGCATCCATTGTTCTTATCAGTCAACCAACCTTGAGCTCCGAATGGAGTTAGGTTTAGTTCACTCTTTACTTCATCAATATCAATCCTTATCATATTGTTTTCGCCTTTACTTTTCTGGAAGTTCCTTTTTCTTTCTTTTCTGGAAGTTCAACTTTAGAAGTCAAGCTATAATAAAGTTCCATTGTTCTACTTCTATCATAAAATTTTCCATGATCATAATCAGAGGCTATCGTAAATACAGATTGAGAATCTTTATAATCACGAAATTTATCAATAAAAATTCTCATTCTTTTTTCCTTTTTCTCTTGCATTGTCATATTTCCTGTAAATACAAAAGAAAAAGGTTTTACTAATGTTCTATCTCCTTCAGTATTAGAGCGGTCGATAACACGATCTTCGTTATTCCAAACTTCAATTGGAACATCACTCGCTTGTGCTGCTGTAATTACAACGCAATTAAATTCTACTGCAATATCTTTTAATAACTGGGCGTTACGTTGTAATTTATGTTTTAAATATTCGGGATCATTATCTATTTTATTATTAGTTCCGGTCTTTGCTAAATCTAATGAATCTAAAATAATTAATCGAGGGGCTCTTTCATATATATTGATATAATCTATAATTAAATTTCTAATATCAGTCATAGAGGCTTCTCCGAATTTTGCAAAACCATAAACATCAATGTCTTGTCCGAAAAATTGCATTTCTTTACATGCTTTAAGAATCTTTTCTTCATCTTCCGGTTTTATATGACCCTTTTTAATATCTATAAAAGATTGATTCGTCCAGATTTGATCATATTTATCTGTACAAGCATCAATACCTCCTTCTAACTGGATATGTAAAACAGGTTCTCCTTCCAGAGCAGCTGAATATCCGTGCCATCGCAAAACTGTTGATTTTCCAATACCGGATCTCATTATCCATAAAACTGTATCTCCTGGATCTGCTCCTCCATAAGTTAGTTCATCTAATTTGTCAATACCAAATAAAATTTTCTTTTGTGTTTTTGTTGTATTTTGTTCCTCTCTTCTTGCTCTCATTCTTTCTTTGAAATCAGCAAAAATTCTAACAAAATTTCCTCCCGTTTTTCTTAACGAAATTTTTAAAATCTCTTTGCTTTCTTCTGCATTAACTTGGATCGCTTCTTCTTCTTTCCCTTCTTCATAAAGATCATGAACTTTTTTACTAAGAATTTCAAATTCGGTTTTCTTAATAAAAGTTTCTAATTGATCTATGATTAACTCCTTATCAGCAAGATTTGCTGCTTTTATTTGCTCAATTGTTTCCTGTACTTCTTTGTTATTTGCAAATTTTTGTGCTGCAACACCTAAGGAAGGTACAGATTCTCTTTTATTAAATTGTTCGACTGCTTCTTTAAAAAGGAACTTATAACCAACCCATTCTTTTGGAATGTGTTGGTAAGTTAAGTGTCCATTCACCATACGGATAATATTAATATCCAAAAACATGAGTTTAAAAAGCTCTGCTAAAAAATTCGGACTTAATTTCTGCATTATACGTAATCTACTTTAAATGTTACTTTATTATCTTCTCTTAATTTGTTTATCGCCATAAAAGAACTTGAGACAATATCGTCATGAGCTCCAACTGCTTCAAGTTTCCCTCTATCACTACGAAATGTAATAGAAGAAAATTCTCCAAAAACAATTTCAATCATTTTCCGAGTATCTCCATCTTTGTATGGTACTCTGATCTGACCTCTTTCAAACATAGCAGAAAGACTTGGCCAACCAGAATGAAGATCTTTTTTATTTCCATCAGTTGTTGTGAAACTTTCTATATTTTTCAATCCTCTTTCTCTTGCTAATGCAGAAAGTATACCTTGAAATCCATTTGCTTCACAAACAATAGTATTTGGTTTAAAAAGACGATCCCAAAGCACAATTTTATCAATCTGTTCATTATGGCTCATCCCCTGTTCTCTGTGAACCGCCAATAAATAAAAATTATTCATGGCATCAATTCCCCAAACTGTAAATACAGTGAAGTCAGCTCCAATATTACCTGAAATAGCAAAGTCACAACCAAGAACTACTTTCTTCATCTTAAAAGGAAAAGTATCAATACTCTCCGAAAATGAAATATTTTCCATACCAATAGTTGCTCTCATCAAATATTCATATGGGAAAATAGTACTGCTATCTGCAATAGGAACTACAAGATACTCACGACTAAATACCATTGTTCCTAATTCTTGCTTCTTTTCTAAAAGATCTTCAAAAGTATATCTATCTGGTGCCAATGGTCTTCCATCTGGAAATATTACAGGATATTCAAATACAGCGAATCGTTTATCTGCCTTAATCAAATTATATAATTCATTAGGTGCAGTTGCATATGGTGTACCTGTTACAAGTAAATATCCATAGGGTTCAACAATTGGCGTAATTGTTCCTCTAAAAACTTCTTTTAGTTTTTCTCTCTGCTCATCACTATACAAAGAACTCTCATCTGGTAAGTCGTCCACTAAAGCTGCTCCTACGTGAAGACCACGAATAAACCCATCCTTACCACGAACATGAAGTTTTGATCCCGTTTCCGTTTCTATCATTGTTTCTCCTATTTTTGCTTTATTATTAGGATTGAGTTTCTGAGATAATATCGGATTGAGTTCTATTTCTTCAATGATTTTACTGACATGGTTTTTTGCCAGAGTCATAGTATTGGTAATAAGAGCAGTTTCTTTTCTATTCTGATTATCAATTGTATTCTTTCTATAAAAAAAAGGTCTATAATAAGAATATAATCTCCAGAGAATAAAAGAATATGCCCATTGATAGGATTTTCCAGATCCACGAGAACAAAGATATCCTGACCAGGGAAATAACTGAGTTAAATTTCCCCATTCAAGATTTCTCCATCCCATTAAAAAGTTTGTTAAAACTGTTGCATTAAAGTAATTCCATGACATTACTCTAAGCTGTTCATCCATTGTTGCTTTGACGCACTCCACATAATTTAATAATTCTGAATCTAAACTCTTTCCAAGATTCAAAGATAATTCAGTGGAACGTTGCATTTCTATGATCATTGCATCAATGTCATAAGAATATCCGCCAAGAAGTTCATTTAATGCAGCAGGTGGTAAACGCTCGATAATATCTGATACCGTTGCATTTATTCTTTCAGCTTGCATAGCTGATAAAACCAGTTTTCCATCAAACGATTTTATCATAATAATTGAAACTTTTCTCTATAACGAGGTCCCTTGGCTTCAACATTGTTTGAAGTTCCCTCTCCACGAAGTTTTTTTATGTATTCAATAAATAAGTTAGCCGTTGCTCTTGTATCTGTACTACTTCGGTGCGCATCGACAAGATCAATTCCAAATTTTGCACAACAAGTATGTAATTTATAATCAGTAGATTCTAAAAACGCCATATGAGCGATTTGCATAGTATCTAACCAATATTTTACATATTCCGACAAATCTTTTTCCATATAGGAGAAGAAATTATCAATAAAAGGTTTATCGAATTGATAATTATGTGCGACCATAGTGATTCCTTGTCTCGGATTTTTATACTTCTTAAATAAATCCAAAACCATTGACATACACTCCTTTAATGGTTTTCCATTTGCCTGACGAACTGCTTTTGTAATTTTATGAACCTCTTCTGCTTGTGGAGAATAAATTAAGTTTTCTTTGTATTCATCTGGAAGCATAATATCTATTTCTTCGCAAATAGAAAGACTTTCCATATCCACTACACACGCAGTCATTTCTATCAGAGGAATTTCATAAAAAGCTCTTTTCTCTTTAGAAGGCAATCCTCCAGTTTCTGTATCTGTAACAATTACATACTTACTTGATGTTTTCATATCTTAAAAATTATGTTAATTAAAATTGCAAGTATAATCAAACATATACCCAAAATTATATTTTCTTTCTTTTCTTCTTTCACTTTACAATACTATATAACCGGATGCTACAATTAGGTTTATAATCTCTTATTATAGAATTATCTCCCATATAAGAAGGCAATTTACCTCGTTCTATATATCCTAAAACATCCCTTCTACTAAATTTTCCTCCTGATTTCTTTTTATAGTTCTCATTTAGAAATTTAGTTAATCCTGTTAAATTTGCATTTTCAATTAAAAATTCCATTAGCCTAAAATCATTCTTAGCCGGGCATAATCCCGATCACGAAGTCTATCATCGTCATAAAGCAGGACAATGTTTTTAAGAGGATTATCTTTCATGTTTACTTCCTCTGGCATTTCATTAATTATCAATGCCGCTTTATTTGCTCTCCATGTTCGATAAGCATTGACGATATGAAATCTCATCGCTAAAAATTGAGAATCATCTCCAAATGCAACCATTCTTCGTTTCTTCTCACCTTCAAAATTTAGCCATTTGTTTTCTTCTGCCAAAAGATCATCTATTGATTCCTGACTTGCATCTGTATCACGAACTCTTTTTAAAAGCTTCGCAAAATTTACTAAACCAGTATCACTAAAAATATCGATACAAATATCGATAACTTGTTCAAATTCTTCTTTTTTCATATTATTCCCTTTCATTAAAATCTCTCATTTTATGACACGCAGAGCATAATAACTCAATATTATTTTTATCCATTTTTAATTCTGGATGTGCTCCTCTTGATTTTATATGTGAAAAGAAAATTGGTTGTGGATCTTCACCTAAATTCTTTCCACATTGAACACACTTATGAGGACGTTCGTTCCATATTTCTAAAAATAAAGAACGTAAATCACCCCTTCGTTCTTTAGTCGTCTCTCTATCACACTCCTCACATAACCATTTTGATCTATTATAAATTAAATGATTGATTTTACACCTAATACAAGGACGTGTTTCTTCTTTGATTTTCTTCTTATACATTTTCTTCAATAAAAGAATTTCTTACATGATAAAGTTTGCTTCCATATAAAGAAAGAATCCATTTACCACTTCTGCAAAGGATAGAACCATCATTTCTACATAAAACCTTCTTTGTAGGATTACTTTTTAAAGGCAAATATACCCACATACCTTTCTCAAACTTTTCCTTTTCAGTTAGAGAGTCAATATATGTCTGCTTCTTCTTTCTTTTCTTCTTTCCCATAGCTGTATTGCTTTAATTCTTCCACCATTGTATCCACGTATTTCTCTCGATCAAAAACTTTTGGAAATCGTCTTGGTAATCTAATGCAACTAACTACTTCTGGAACCTTTTTACTTAAATCCCATGTCGTTTGTACAGCAATATCATCGCCTCTACCAAAATCAATACCCATTATGACCCTTCGTGATTTATTAGATAACATTACACAATCACCAGACCAATAAGCTCTTACTGGATTTCTTTCTAATAATACTTCCATATTATACCTCTCTTTCTTGCATTGGTTCCCAGGGTCCTCTCTCACCTATATGATAATAGGCTTCGTTAATAGATCCAAATACTGCGTCAAAATGCATATCCCTTTCTGCATCATAAAACCAATCAGTTTCCCATTTTTGAGAAAAATAAGATCTTCTTTCTACCCTGTAACTCACTCCACCAGTTCTCTTATTAATCTCTTTTATAATCCTTTTAGGAGGGTCATAAACAAATGCTGCAATTATAACTGGAATTGCAATCATCACTAAAATTCCAAAAATTTGCGTCCAATCCATATCAAAATTCTTTATAACTTATTAATTCTCTGTTTGATTTATCGTAGATAAAGGCAAATTTGCAATCATTATCTGATAACATATCTAAATATGCCTTAGCTTCAGAGTGTGTTTTTACTTCAATTGATTTATCTTTCACTATCGCAAGATAACTTCTTATCCATTCTCTCATAGCAATGCTATCTATTGCTCTTGTCCCGTAACTGGGAATAGGTCTAAAATGTACCCAGGCTACTATATAACGATTATTTCCCATATATGTATCACTATTAAAATTGTCATTACTATAACAGTCGCTCCTAACAAACGAACAGTAAAATTTTCAATCATTTGCTCTCTACTTATCTTAAAGCTCTCGATACTTGAACATCTGTATGTCAAATGAATCTTCAGCCAAAAGAAAGTTTCTACTGTATTCTTCCAGTCTCCTTGTAGAAGGCACTTTGTCATCCATCCCACAAGCCAAAGAAAATGTTTTATCCATTCATATATCATTGTTTCAATCTACACTCCTTTATGGGTGCTGTTATAAATTAGAATTATTACTACATATATAATTAAACTTACATCTCATACATTTACCTCGATTATAAAGAATCCCATTAAAAGATGAACAAATTATATAACCTCTTGGAGTTCCAAAATATTTTTGTCTTTGTTCATCTAAATATACTTCTGATAAAACACAAGATTGCTTAATTGGATTACTTAAATTATGATCCATTTGAAATTTACTTGTAAAGTAAATTTGCTGTGAATCTCTTTCTTTATACGCTTTATATGCGTTTTCACTTGTAAATTGATTGAATGGTATAATTTTATAACGATTATACTTAGATGTTCTTAAAACAAAAATAAACGTTATAAAATTATACATAGGAAGGATAAGATCAGTATGCTTATCTAAAAAGCTTTTCACCTTTTTAGCATTATCTCTTTTTTTAAGAAGAGAATAGCCTGGATTACTGATTAATGATCCTTGTATATATTCATATATTTCAATAAATTCTTCTTCTGGTAACATCTGGTTATTTCTTTAGTTAAAAGAAAAGGATGATAGCTCATCCTTTTCAGCATTATAAAGATACAAACAATAATTATAAAAACAATCGAAATGGTTATGCTTTTATTATGTCCAGCTGATTTGAAGATCAATTAATTCTTCAGTCTCCTTTTCTTTCGGCTTATATCTACTACTGAAATAAACGGCATTTGGAATTTTTTCTGCCACATCATTGTAATCTGCTTTTATTACTTCTGAATTTAAAATCCTCGCGAACCATAAACCAATAGATTTTCCAGGTTCTAATGATCCAATAGATACCTTTGACTCAACATTTGCTGGATATAATTGCGTATAAAAAGGTTTACTATAAATAGTAGGAATATTTTCCATAATAGGATTTCCATCAGCATCTGTATTCATAATTACAGCTCCGATCAAAAAATCACAATACGGGGTTTTCGTTCTTGAAGAATCAAACCAAAATTCCACATCATTGGCTGTCTCCGGAAGTTCATTTACCAGAACCAAGGCCCTATACTGAGTTTTAGCCTGTTTCATCCCATACAAACTTAAATCATCAAACAAATTACCAAAACTGTCATTTGGTACTGGAGTTGATGATTTATATCCTCCTAATGAATTAGCTGGGATTAGCTGTGCTGCATCATAACCTGCTGTTGTAGTATAATATAGTTTCATCTTTTATTCTGTTTTTGTGCCTAAGAAAATATTTCCTAAAGACCAGTATTCATTTTTAACAGTATTATCAATCAAAACATTTCCTCCCGAATTTTGAATACGAGATATATAATATTCATTAACTCCTTTTTCCGGTGGAGTTGCAACGCTTACTTCAGGTACCAATGTTATTGCATAATAATCATATGAATATAAACCATTTTTCTGCTCTGCGGAAAATATACCCCCTAAAGGTAATGTTCCAAGAATAATGGCTCTTAAATTAGATTCTGCGACAAAAGTCGTAGCTGAACTCAACATCAAATTTTGATTATCGATTACATTTACAATTTGATAAATACCATTATTTAATGGTATAGATCCATCTTGCTTCTCGAAACGAACGCATACGGGGGTATTTGTGGATTGACCTCTTACCTTTCCCCCGAAATCAGTTGTTCCTGAAACGACACCTTGGTTATTAATGCTTACATAACCTAATTCATAATTTCTTGTTGTATAAGCTATTTTTACCCAATAATAAAGACTGTCATTGGGAACTAAAATATTATCTTCAACATTGATATTGATAAAATTTCCCTGACTCGTTAAAGCAATACCCGGAAGAACTTTAATACTTCCATTGGTTGTACCTTTTTCAACTACAAATGGATCATTGAATCCTGTTACAGGTTCTGCTGCGGTCCAACCTGTATTAATCTTTGAAGGATTATTTGTAATCATTCCAAACGAATAACTTGCTTGTAATAAAGCTCTTGTTATCATATTACTTGCAAGAAAAGATTGAAAATTCACCAACTCTTCTTTCTCTAAGAAAGTATTTCTATTAAAATTTAAAGTACTCATATCTTTTTATTTTTATTTTATGCCCAACCTGAGGGAACCATTGATGCAACGTTTGTACCTGTAAATGTTTGACTATGCGATACTACATTGCTATTCGATGAATCTGTAATTCTTGTGTAATTTGCTCCTGCCGTAGAAAAATCTGTTCTATAACAAGGAATTTCATTCAAATTGGAACATCCGTAAAACATTCTATCGAGTTTTACTTTACCAATTCCTTTACCATTTGATACCCAAAGAGCAACGAGATATCCACCAATAGAAGAAGTTCCTGCTTGTAAATTAGAACATCCTAAAAACATTTCAGTACAATCTAAAGTAGGATAATTAACGGAATAAAATGCTGTATCCTCAAACATATAACTTATATGAACTTCAGTAGGTCCGACTCCTGTAGTAGGATTTGGAGTATAATATCCATTGTACCCGAAGCTCTTTAGATTTGTACAATTTTTAAAAGCCCCTGTTAAATTTGTTAATCTATTACAACCTCTGAATAATCTATATGACGTCTTTTCTACTCCTGATCCTTCGAATGCATGAGCTGCAGACTGTAGATTTGTATGATAGCTTAAATCGAATTGGTCTAAGTTAAATACTGATTTACAATTACCAAAAATATAATCTATTATTGTTACACTCTGAGATACGCCAGCATCTGGAGCAGATAAATAAGTACAATTATAAAAAGTTCCTTTCATCCTTGTTAAAGAAGTACTCCAAGCAAACATTGCCATTGAATACGTACGAAGATTAGTACAACTCTCAAAACAACTCTCAAATGATTGCACTTTTGTACAGTATCTAAACCAAAGTAATGATGCTGTAGATAAATTGCTACAATTAGCGAAAGTCCATTGCATATATATAGCATTTGTACTTCTTTTGAATGGAGAATCTGTCGATTGAAATCCGCTTGAATTAGTATAAGCTGTACAATCCATAAATACCGCATGAAAATCATCTGTACCACCTCCTTGTCCAAAAATACTGTCACCTATCGTTGTTAGTTTACTGCATTCTCTAAACATAGAAGTATGATAAACTGTTCCAAGAGGAACTAAAGGTCCTGTAGAGGTGGATATTAATGAAGTACATCCTCTAAATGCTTCTGTTGCAGCATTTCCTGTCATATTCAAGAACAAACCTGAAGGAATGGATTGTAAAGATGTACATCCCATAAACCACTCAATCACTCCACCATATATGTGTGGAGATCCAGATGCAATCGAAGTTAATCCTGTACAATTCTTAAATACTCCATAACTTCCTGATCCAGCAACTGATCCTGAACTTCCTGTTATTGAAAAAGAAGTCGGCCATTGTTTAATAGAGATGAGTCGTGTCATTCCTGAACAACTTATCGTTAATCTACTTGAAGAAACTGAAGAGGGATTATTCTTAGCACCTGGACAACATCTCACATCATTTCCATTTCTATCCCAATCCGAACTACTTAATCCAGAAGGAGTGGAAGTGCTGTTATTGAAAGTTAAAATAAGAGCTTTCCAGAGATATAATGTCCTACTTCCTCCATTAGAAACCGAAACGTCTTCTAATGCAACACATTCTGAATTATTGACGGATACATAAGAAGTTCCTCCTGAAGGTCCACTAAATGAAACTCGTCCATAACTATTCGTATATTGTGATAATGTATTGTAATAATCTCCATGTCTATCGTAAATCTCAATACTAACACTCTGATTCACTAAAACACTACCTTCTTTGTATACAGTTATTGTCCCTGAATCTAATATATATGTCAATGTTACAGTAATATATGCGTCAGAACCACTTACCGTGACATTTTCTGTATGTGTATTATAGCCTGAAGAGTTTACTGATAAACTATATGTTCCATTCTTGAAATTAGTTAACGTCACCTGACCACTGGAATTTGTACTTCCAGATTTTCCACTAATAGAAACACTTGCCCCGGAAATATTTCTATTTTTAGGGGACTTTACAGTTACAATTATATTATAAACCTTATTCGATAAAACTACGTTTACAGTCTGATCGTTTTCTATTACTCTTACATTACCTGATTGCTCTTGATAATCAGGTAACTTAGAAACTGTGTAATCATAAGAACCAACAGCAATAGTAAATTCTATCCTACCATTTGCGCCTGTTGATCTTGTCTGTCCAGCAACTACTACTGTTGCACCTGATACAGCACTTCCATTGTCATCTGTTACATAGAAGGTAACTACACTTGTTTTTCTAACTAAGTTAATTTCTCTCGATATAGGAGTTCCTGTCATATCAATGGATCCTGATTGTGTTACATAATCAGTTTTTGATACTGTCCAAGAATAAGGTGTTGTACTTACTGGTATATAAAATACCACCTGACCTAAATTATCTGTTAATTGAGAATCAGATCCAAGAGTAACTGTTGCACCTGAAGAAATTGCTCCTTCTTGTCTTACCGTAAAAGTAACAGCATATGTTTTTTGATCCAAATCTACTGTTATAGTTTGATCTGCATTGTTAACCGCAAAATCCCCTTCTTTCTCGTGATATTCAGTGTAATTTACTTTATAGGTGTAGTTCCCGTTTGTTAAATTAAAGACTGCTGTTCCATCAGATCCAGTAACTAAAGTCTGATTACCAATTTGAACAGTTGCTCCTCTCAAAATTACTCCGCCAGCTCCAAGTACTTTAATAGTAATTTTATGTTGATTCTGTGGTAAATCTATAATTTTTGTATCATCTGCGACTGCAGCATAAGTACCTGATTGTGTTACATGGTTTGTATAAGAAACTGTATAATCATAGGAGCCTTCTTTTACAATAAAAGAAGCAGTTCCATCTTCACCAGTAACCTTAGTTATACCTGCATAAGATATTGTCGCTCCATTTAAAGGAGTTTTTTCACCCGTTGTGACATTATAATCGTTTACTAAGAAAATAATATTGTATGTTGGTACAGGATTTAATGCCACATCAATAGTAGCATCTGCGTTTACAGTTATGGTTTCACTGACAGGTAACCAATCTTTCTTCTCTACTGAATATTTATACGTTCCTCCCAATAAATCTCTGATAATAGCAGTTCCTGTACTGTCAGTTTGAGCTGTTTTACCTCCAATAGTAACTATTGCATCTGGAACTGGATCATCTCCATGTTTCACAATAAAGGTAAGCGTATATATAGGGATTAATTGTAAAGTCACCTCTTCAATCATATCATCCTGTACCAAAATACTTTTCTCAACCTTATAGTATTTATCTTTTTCTACAGTATAAGGATATAAATCCGGATAAGCATAAAAGACTGCTGTTCCGTCGGATCCGGTGGTTGCAAATTTTCCATTAAAAGTTATATTTGCGCCTGCAACAGGTAAATTATTTTCATCTCTTACTGCAAAAGTAATTTTTCTTTCATATAATTCTCCTTGTAAAGGAATATAAATAATTTGTTCTTCTTGTTCAAAAACTGATTGAAGCTGATCTACAATAGGAATAAATTTATCTTTATCTACAGACATTAAATAATCACCCGGGTAAAGTTGCATAGAAGCTTCTCCATTAATGTCTGTGGTTAATGTTTCATTATTAATAGAAATCGAAGCACCTTGAATATAAACCCCTCTATCTGAAAATACTTTAAACCGAACTAATACTAATTCGTTTTTAAAAATCTCCGAACCTCCAAAAATATTTTTATAGGAGATTAAATAAGTTTCTATGAATTGTTTTACTGTGTTATTCGATGATAAAGAATTATTCTTAAAGTAAGATGCGATAACGTTCTTTTCACCAAGATATCCTTGATTAAACGGTAAATAAATAGGTTTTATCTTTATATCATAAATATAAATACCTGAAATCGCATTTGTTGCAGTTGTTCTATCTTGAGTTAATTCAAGACTTAAATATTTTGCGCCTGTCTGAAACTTTAATCCCCTTCCATAAGGAAAATTTAATTTTACCTCTTCGGAGAAACTTCTGTTTACTTTAGAAATAGTTCCAGTACATTGATAATATATATTCGGAATAGGAAAGTTTAAATTACCGGTTCCTCCATCAGTATTTTTGACAAAATTATTCGATTCAATAGGAGATTGACCACTTATAGTAAATGCCTCTACACAAGATATTGGTCTTTGTAATTCATCATATGTTTGTACTCCAAAATGAATCTTCTGATCCGTAGTACTACTTACTTTTATTTTAAATTGAATTTGGTAAGCAAGATCTTCACTTATTGTTAAGAGTTTCGATTTATCTTCTGCAGAGCTAATACCTGTTAAAGTATTACCGACAAAAGACATTGCCTTAATAGGATTTCCATCGTTATCAGTATCATCTACAATAATAATACCCGTAGGATTTATGAGTGGATATTTTGAAAGATCTGTAACAGATTCTGTCATCTCATATCCTTTTGAAATATTCAAGACAGTATCTGTTCGATTCCAAGTTGGAGAACTATATCCTAAAGTCCATCCTGTATCACGAGGCATTAATAAGGCAAAGATAAATTCATCCAATTCTCCATATTGAATTAATCTTAAGAGTTCACCGAGAATAACGCCTTCTTTAGAAACAATATCCATTCTACCTCTTTTTCGATATTCATTTACATAATTATCGAAAAGATACTGCATTTGTTCCAGGGTAGTTATTTCATTCGTAACAAGACCACGATTTTCAATGAACAATTCAAAAAGAATTTTATTCGTATCTATTTGATTATATTGACGGGAATATATTACAACCAGAGCAAATAAATGGCAAATAGATCCCCAAAAAACTTGGAAGTCTTCGCTATCTTTTTTTATAAAAGTAGGAAGAATTCCAGTTCCGCTAATTTTTGATAAAACATTATCCGCCCAAGCCAATACTGTTGGATCATTTTTCTCAAAAAATCTTTTAAAAACAGTCTTGTTATAAATCTCTTCTGCCATTATTGCCTTAATTATTTTTCTCGGATTTTTCTTCAGGAGAAGCACTTACTTTCTTAATTTCTTTTTTTAAAGAATTACTCTTAGGTTTCTTCTTTCTTAAAAAAGAAATTGCATGTATATTACTAATTATTCCCATATTCAATTTTCTTAGATACCCACATTAAATTTGGTTACTGTAGTTCCCTCTGCATAGATTCTCTCAATCAAATACATCATAGGAGATCCGAGAAATGCTGTAACTTCTGTGGATGAGATTACAAATTTTTCTCCTGGGTTATCTGCCAAACCAACTGTTATTTCACCTTCAGATAATGGTATGATAACGAAAGGAATTTTAGCTCCACTTTGACTCTCGATAAAAAAATCTTCAGATATAGAAGTGAGATTCCAAGCTCTTGTTATAATAGCTGGAACGGGAAAACCTTGAGGACTTGTTATCTGTGCTCTATTTGTATTAACTCGAACGATATTAGCTTTCATGTTACTATATTTTTAAGCGAATTTATTTCAACTGTAAATATACAAATTATTTTAATAAAACTACTCTTGTTGGACTATTTTAAACTATCAACTGGATACTACATACAAATATGTCTC
>ULPI01013258.1_pt1 | contig 21161 bp, 15 predicted proteins | sample 1953381 | NCBI WGS metagenome assembly ULPI01 (sample SAMEA4835626, study PRJEB28245) | human gut metagenome | biome: gut microbiome; material: fecal sample | place: Denmark | collected 2008
CTTGTGCTATGCTATAAGAAGGCATAAAGCAAGGACCTCCGATATATATTTTTACATACCAATTTTCTGGTTCTCCTAATACGCTTCGAAAATCTTCTTCTAATAATTGGTTTGTAAGTTCTTCATGATCAATTTTAGTTTCGTCAAAAAAACCTAATGTCGCACAGATTGCAGTACATGCACGCCCCATAATAATGGATCCATTGGTTGCTAATTCATCTATCGTATATGATGAAAAAGTATTACTTCCTTCTTCTGTGATACTACGGTATATTTCTATATTCTTATCACTTTTTCTTCTATAAAAAATAAATGATTCTCCTACAGAATTACTTCGTTCTACAATTTGTTCCTTTTCCATTTTCCAATCATCTGTTGGGTATGAAGAAAAATAGCACTTACCTCCTGAGGGGATTGTTATACTTTGTGTGTTATCTACTTCTCCATTTTCTTTAATGGGATTGATAATCGCAGAACCATCGTCTCTTTTATCAATGCGATAACGGAATCCCCTGCAATTTTCAGGCATTGGGCATTGATAAACAGGTAAGGGGAGACTTTTCCCATTTGCATGAAGATAGATTACATCCGGATCATATGTGTCATTAAAACCATGTCCTCTAAATCCTCTTGTTGTGGTACTTGTTCCCTCAGCTGTTAAATCCATTCCTATATAGTATATTCCTGGTTCTATAGTAGGAATAGTATCGTTATCTTTATTTGCACAAGCTGTGAATATTGCGCAAATACCTAAACAAAGTGTAAAAAAATAGAATGTGTATTTCTTTTTCATTTCATTATTATTTTGAAAACAACTGGATTAGACTACCATCGTGACTGCGTCCAAGTATTATCATCGGATGATGTATATCTTGTTTCATTATTATTGTAAGAGTTTCCAGTTTTAACATTTAAGCATTTTGTAGGACTGTTTAAATATATTGTCTGGCAAATCGCTTCACTGAACTCCCATTCCACCAGCTTTATACTTGGTTTAGTGTATTCTTTCTTTTTCATATCCATTTTATTCTCTTTTTAAAGTCAAATATTCGATGCAAAAGTAAGGATTCATAATGAAAATCAGAAAGTTGGAGGAGAAGAATGAGTGCCAAATGGTCATGTTGATGTGTCAGAAAGTCAAAGGAGGGGTACCACGGGGGACACGGAGTAGCACAGTTGGAAGAAAGAGACATTTGTGACACTTGTGTGATACAACAAAGAGGTAGGGGTGAAAGCTTATTTCGACCTTTTTGACTAAAAGATTTTGGTAGATTAGGATAGATGATGTACCTTTGTATACAAAGGTTATTCTAAAGTAGTATTCCAATAAATTATATCACAGGAAATATGACTATGCTATATCCGGTTGGTATTCAGAGCTTCAAAGAAATTCGCGAAGGCGGATATTTATATGTGGACAAGACTGCATTGATGTATAATCTTGTGTCCACAGGAAAATACTATTTTCTTAGCCGTCCTCGCAGGTTTGGCAAAAGTCTGTTGACTTCCACGCTGGAGGCATATTTTAAAGGTGAGAAAGAGCTTTTTAGAGGACTTGCCATTGAATCTTTTGAAAAGAACTGGACGGAATATCCTGTACTGCATATTGACTTCAGCGGAGTTGCCTACAAGGCTGAATCTGATCTTCAGAAGATATTGAATCAGGTTCTGACCGAATGGGAAGACAAATACGGAATAACTGCTCAGTCTGATCTTCCGGGACTCAGATTCAGACAGATTATTGATGCAGCATACGAAGTAACCGGACGTAAGGTAGTAGTGCTTATTGACGAGTATGGCAAACCGGTAGAAGACAATCTGACAAATGAAGAGTTAGGTGAAACCTATAGAACTGTACTTCAGGGGTTTTACAGCACCCTGAAAGTCAAGGATGAAAAAATTAAGTTTGCCTTTCTGACAGGCGTATCTAAAATAGGAAAAGTCAGTGTGTTCAGCGGAATGAACAATTTGAGGGACATATCCATGGTGCTTCAGTATGCAGAACTTTGTGGCATTTCTGAAACGGAACTACAGGAATACTTTGATGAAAGTATTGCGATAATGGCGAATGAGCATAAAATTTCAAAGGAAACCTGTTACAGGAAACTTAAAGAACAGTATGATGGGTACCGTTTCCATCCGGATAGTGAGGGGGTCTATAATCCATTTAGTCTTTTAAACTCTTTGCAAGACAGGGAATATGGAAACTATTGGTTTGAGACCGGTACACCTTCCATGCTTGTCAATGTGTTGAGAAAGACAACGTTTGACATTACGACTCTTGATAAGCAGGAAGTGATTGCATCGACTCTGAATGGGGCTGATTCTATCGTTGATAATCCGGTGCCACTTTTGTTTCAGACAGGTTACCTGACAATTAAGGGTTACGATTCGGATAGTAAACTATATACGCTTGGATATCCAAACGGAGAGGTTAAGGAAGGATTTCTTAATTCGCTGATCACCTATTATTTGCGGTCATCAAATCCTGAAGAGAGTAAAGCCAAAGTCCCGAAGATGCGCACAGCGCTTATAAAAGGAAGACCGGAAGACTTTATGAATTATCTGACAGCATTTTTCGCCAATATAAGTTATCAGATACAAGGCAATGCAGAGAAAAACTTCCAATATGCGATGTATATCATACTCGATTTAATAGGTATGGATGTGCAGGTTGAACGTGCAACAAGTAGTGGACGTATAGATTTAACTGTTCAGACGAAGGATTATATTTATATTATTGAATTGAAAATCAATTCTTCTGCTGAAAAAGCTTTGCAACAAATTGAGGAAAAAGGGTATGCCAGTCCGTTCGCGACCAATCCGCGCAAACTGTATAAAATAGGAATTAACTTCTCTACCGCTACCCGTTGCATTGAAGACTGGAAAATCGTGGGATAAAAGGGACATGTCGCATGGTGCTGAGGGTGTGTCAAAACTAAAAGTGACTGACATTTTGTTTTTTAGACACGGATTACACGGAAATACGCAGGGAAAGAAGAATAATCATCCGCGAAATTCCGTGTAATCCGTGCCTTGGGGTGAGGCCCCCTACCGCTTCTTTCCACCATACAGCTTATCAATCAGATCCGTACGACCGATGCGTCGAAGCTCGTTGAGGATGTTTTTGCGTTCTTCGGGTTTGTACCAGAAGAAGAACAGGCGCTGGGCCAGTTTCTCGCGTTGGGTACGGGCACTGAAGACGGGTTCGAGGGTGTAAGGATGGTAGCCCGTATACCATGTTTCGGTAGAGACCGTCATGGGGGTGGGCGTGAAGTCTTGCACCTGCTCCAGTTGGAAGTTCAGACGGCGGGTGATGACGGCAAGCTCGGCCATATCTTCTTCCTTGCAGCCGGGGTGGCTGGAGATGAAATAGGGAATGAGCTGCTGGCGCAATCCTTCCTGGCGGTTGATGGCATCGAACTGCTTCTTGAAGGTTTCGAACTGGCTGAACGATGGTTTCCGCATGATGCGGAGCACACGGTCGGACGTATGTTCGGGTGCTACTTTCAGCCGGCCGCTGACATGGCGGGCAATAAGCTCGTGGGTATACTGACGGGTGCTGCGGTTGATTTCCGGGTCTTTGCTTTCGTGCAACAGCAGGTCGTAGCGTACGCCACTGCCGATGAACGACTTCTTGATGCCCGGCAGGGCGTCGACAGCATGGTAAATGTCGAGCAGCGGGCGGTGGTCGGTGTTCAGGTTGGGGCACACCTGCGGATGGATGCACGACGGACGCTTGCACTTGTGGCAGAGCTCGGGATTGTTGCCATGCATGCGGTACATGTTGGCACTGGGACCACCCAGGTCGCTGAGGTAACCTTTGAAGTCGGGCAGCTGCATGATGGCCTTGACTTCGCGCAGGATGCTTTCCTTGGAGCGGCTGACGATGAACTTGCCCTGATGGGCAGAGATGGTGCAGAAAGCACAGCCTCCGAAACAGCCCCGATGGATGTTGACCGAAAACTTGATCATGTCGTAGGCGGGGATGCGTTTTCCTTTGTACTTGGGATGCGGCAGCCGGGTATAGGGCAGGTCGAACGAGTGGTCGAGTTCGGCTTCGGTAAGCGGCGGATAGGGCGGATTGACGACGACCGTCTGACGGCCTACTACCTGCAGGATGCGCGAAGCGGCGTACTTGTTGCTCTCTTCCTCGATGTGCCGGAAGTTGGCCGCCTGTTTTTTCTTGTCTTTCAGGCATTCTTCGTGAGAGAAGAGAAGGATGTCGTCTTCGTGCGAGACGGGATGGGCATCGAGGTAAGCCATCTGGGGAATGTCGGCAATGCATTGTCGGAAGTGCGGACCGACGGTACATGGTTCGGAACCGGCAGCGGACAGCCGGCGGACAAGCTCGACAACAGGCTTTTCGCCCATGCCGTAGATAAGGGCATCGGCACCGCTGTCTACCAGAATGCTGGGCAGCACCTTGTCCTGCCAGTAGTCGTAGTGCGTGAGCCGGCGCATACTGGCTTCGATGCCTCCGAGTACGACGGGGACATCGGGATAGAGACGCTTCAGTATTTGGGTATAGACGATAGACGGATATTCGGGCCGCATGTCCGGACGGGCATCGGGAGTATAGGCATCGTCGCTGCGCAGACGCTTGTTGGCCGTATATTTGTTGACCATCGAGTCCATGCAGCCGGCACTGATGCCGAAAAACAGGCGGGGGCGTCCCAGCTTCTTGAAATCGCGCAGGTCGTCGCGCCAGTTGGGTTGGGGTACAATGGCTACCCGCAGGCCTTCAGCTTCGAGGATACGGCCAATGACAGCCGCACCGAACGAGGGGTGGTCTACGTAAGCATCGCCGCTGAAAAGGATGACATCCAATTCGTCCCATCCACGGAGTTCCACTTCTTTTTTGGTAGTGGGCAACCAGTCTGTAAGCCGGTATTCTTTCATGGGCGGGGAGAGGGGATGAATTGTAAAGTCAGCTGTTCGCCGTTGTAGATTTCGCGGAAACCGATCTGCTGCTCTGAAAGATATTCCTTCAGGTCGTTGAATGCCAGGGAATCATCCATGATGATTTCCAACTGCTCGCCTTCGGCTGCTTCGCATATCGCTTTCATGGCGGGGATGAGTGGACTGTAATGCCGTTGTCCGCAGGTATTGACTGTTTTCATTCTTCTTCGTCTTCTTCTGAGGGCGTCTGGTTGGGAAGCCATTGGAGGTACAACTTGATGAGTTGCTGCAGGCCAAATGCCTTCATATTGTTGTGGTAGATAACGTCGATGCACAGGTCGAGCAGGTCCTTGCAGTTCTCTTCCTGAGAAGCAATCAGGGAGCGGATGTTCAGTTTCAGTTTGTCGAGAACGGTTTCGTCGACAATACCGTTGCTGTCAATCAGATGGCGGAAAAGACCGTATCTTTCGATCGTAGAGAGATTCTCGTCGGAAACCTCGATGCTGCGTGTCCCGCTGGGGTTGGCTTGTATGGTGTACATGGCTTTTGAGTTTTTAAGTTTTAAGTTTTTGAGTTCTTAAGTTTTTTGAGTTTCTGAGTTCTTGAGTTTTTGGGTTTTGAGTTTGTAAGTGATCGTTTTACTTTAACTTAAAAATTCATCAACTCATCAACTTAAAAACTCAAAAACTTAAAAGCTCATTAACTCTTTCCGTATTTCGTTTGTGGCAAAGATAGAAGTTTTTTTTGATTATTCAAAAAACTTCAGTATGGATGCCATGATGCCTGCCCTGTCTGATTCGGAACGGATAGACTCGAAGGGGAATCCCATGACGAACGTCCGGTAATCGTTTCCTTTGTAGGCAATGGCCGAGGCGGTGCGGCTGTCGGTGTAAACCATGGCGGCAAAGGCGGGTGCAGTGGGTTGGAGGTAGTCGGCCGAAGCGATGGGGCAGGTCGAACTGTTGGGGGCACTGGGAATGCTCAGGTTGCGGCCCAGGCCCTGAACGGAAATCGGATTGCCGCCGGGTTTGAACTGTCCGGCATATCTGTATTTCAATACATCCTGTGTGAATGTGCGTTCGCCTTGCGAGCTGTTCATGTCGCTGGCAACGTATGCACCGCTGACCAGCAGACGGCCGCCCGACTGGCAGTAGGAAGTGAGAGCCCGTTGCATGGGGGAGGAGAAAGTCTTATAATAGACATTGCGGGCAGGATTGCTGTCGCGGTCGTCTTTCTCCATGCCCAGGATATAGTCGACGATGGGATAATCTTCGAGGCTGACGTGTCCTTCTTCGACGGCTTCGTCGCTGCACGATACGAAGCTGTATCTGCCTGCGGCCTGTATGGCCTTGCCGTGGATGAAGGGATAGTCGAAACGGTTGCCTGCTATTTTTATTCCTTCCAGTTCGTTGCCGCTTTCGCCCAGGGTGGTGCCGGCATTCTTACGGTTGAAGTCCTGCTGGTAGCCGCAGAGGGAAATGTCGTAAAGGTAAGGCACGCCGATATCCTGTGTCAGGTCGAATCCTGCCTGCACATCGTTGCTGAGGACGGCAGGACCACTGATGCGGTCGAATCCGTTGACGATGAGCACCTGTTTTTCTTCGTGGCGGGCTTTGTAGACCGACAGAATCTCGGACGGAAAACTTTCACCGCCCCGGTTGACAGCAGTCACTTTGAAAGAATAGATGATGCCCGGTTCTATCTTCATGGTATAGGAGGGACTGCTGACGCGTACACCGTTGTCGAAACCGCCTCGTCCGATGCGTGTGTAGACAATGTATTCGTTCGGGCTGGCTGACGGTTCGGCAGGGTCTGCAACCGGTTTCCAGGAAAGCTCGACCGTGTTCTTTTTACGACCGAACTGAGCGGCAAAGCGGTTGACCGGCAGGGGCTGTACGACATAGGGGCGGTCGTGCTGGGTGCACAGATATTTCAGAATGGCTTTGTAGAGCGAGCGTCCGACGGTGAACTTGAAATGCGGGTCGTGTCCCAGCCGCATGTCGGCAAAGTTCTGGTGGGACAACAATTCGACAATGGTAGAGGGAACGGCGGGGAGGCGGGTTTCGCTGTAGTTGCGATTCCACATGCTGCGGCGTGTCCAGTCGACGTTGAACGTAGAGCGGAGGTCGCGCTGGAGTTGGGAGAGCAGCAGGTCGGAGAGGTCGCGGGAAGCATAGCGGTCGGTACCGGCACCCAGTGGCTCGTCGACAGTACGGGCGGTATAGATGCCCAGGGTACCGATGATACAGTCCTCCTTGTTGACTCCGGCGTCGCTGTGGAGTGCCATGCTCATTTCGAACGGGATTCCCTTGCCCGGCTCATCGGGATTGAAGACGGAGCCACCGGACAGGTAGTTGATGGTGCGCGAACGGGCGTTGATGTCGTCGGCATAGTCGTTGTCGGCTTCGGGGCGGCCATAGATCTGCGCCGGCATGCCGGCCCATTGGGCAGCGTAACGGGCTCCTTCGAGGTAGCGGGGAAGTCCGCTGGTCTGTCCGCCCCGGGCTATGTTCCCCATTCCTCCTCCGAAGCGGACTGCATCGGCACAGACCACCCCGTTTTCCTGACTTTCATTGCTCAGGACAACCATGCCGTAATCGTTGACTCCCTTATCGAATGAGAACGTGCCCAGATAAACCCAGGTACCGCCACCGATTTGCTGGTTGACTTTGAACTCGGTGACTCCGCCGTTGTGAAAGACCAGGTATTTGGCATCGCTGACGCTTTCGGGCAAGGTCTGGTAGGATACGTATACGGCATATTCGCCGGTTTCGGGGATGTCGGGAATCCATTCGGCGAAGGCTTTTTCTTTTTTCTTTTCGGTGCGGGCAAAGCGGGCAGTGCCGTCGGTAAAGGGATTCTCTCCATCCCGGTAGACGGTTTTCCGCCAGGCGAATCCTGGCAGGGAGGCATCAGTCCAGCGGGCTTTCCGGCTTTTCTCTTCGAGGTAGATGGAACGCGTCCTTACGGGAGCACCGTCGTTGTCGACGATGACTTCGTGGGATTGTGTATCACGCTCGCGTGGCGTATAGACACAGGCTCCGGCGTTTTCGAGCATGGGGATGAGGTAGGGCAATACAAAGGACTGGGTGAACTGATCTTCGGTGGTGCAGAACAACCGGGGACGTTGCCAGCCCCATTGGTTCTTGCTGTTGATGTAGTACTGACCGTGACTTTGCCAGATGGCGATATGGCGTCCGGCAAGGCCGCGGGTGATGTCGTAAGGACGGGAAAGGCTACTGACCCACGGAGCAGTCTTGGATTCGAGGTTATGAAACAGGCGTTTCTTGTCTTTTTTCCCTTTGCGGTAGAAGTTGGGAATGAGGTCTTCGATGCTTCGTCCTTCAGCATACAGAGTAATGTCGAAATAGTTCACCGGTCCGGGCAGAAGCTGGCGAATGCTGCGATAGATTCCGTCGGCGATTTCGGGGCGGAAGGGCTGGTTGGCAAAGCGGTCGCCGGCATAAATATGTATCTCTTTCCGGGAATAGTCGATGCGGAAACTGTCCAGGCGGCATGTGCCGAGACGGGTAGCCGAACAGGTGTAGTTGTGGAAAAAATTCTGTAGTCGCTCTTCGACATTGCGTTCGATGTCTTGTGCGTGCAAACTGGCGGCTGCCAGACAAAGAAGAAAAGAAAACGCGAATTTCTTCATCGGGAAAATTCTTGTAATAAAGTGACAGGAAAGAAGGATGTGTCAAAATGGGGAAGTATATTCATTATGTTAATGTCATCCTGAACGAAGTGAAGGATCTTGATACATGAATAACTGTTTTCGAGATTCTTCGCTTTGCTCAGAATGACAAAATAACAAAAGGTCAGCCACTTTGGGCTTTGGCACACTCTCCTTTATAGAGGAATGTATTCGACGAAAGCTTCCATGGCTTCGTAGCTGGCCAGACCCAGTTTGTTGTACAGGTTGGCTGTGGCGCGGTTGCGGTCTTCGCTGCGTTGCCAGAACAGACGTTCGTCGTTGCCCAGGAACGGGGCGCTTTCCATTTGCGACTGATGCTTGAGGATAGAGTTACGTTTAGCACGCAGTTCTTCCGGACTGATGGGTACTGCCATTTCGATGTTCTCGATTTCCCACTCGGCCCATGCTCCGCGGTACATCCAGATGCGGCAATCCTTCAGCCATTCGGCATCTTCCTCCTTTTCGAGGTCGATAGCGGCAAATACGGCATCGGTGCAGACACGGTGTGTGCCGTGCGGGTCGGCCAGGTCACCGGCTACGAATATCTGGTGAGGCTTCACTTCGCGCAACAGGTTACGTACGATTTCCACATCGGCTTCGCTGATAGGGTTCTTCTGGATTTTGCCGGTTTCGTAGAAAGGCAGATCGAGGAAGTGGCAATGGTCGAGGGGAATGTTGTTGTACGTGCAGGCAGTACGTGCTTCGCCCCGACGGATCAGTCCCTTGATGGTCAGGATGTCGCGCGTGTCCATGTCGCCATCTTGCTTTTCGCGCAGGTATTTGCGGATTTCAGCGTATTTTTCGTTGATTACCTGGTCCTCGCTGTTATTGAAAAGCTGGTTGAAACCGTTGATGAAATGCAGGAAACGGATCACTTCCTCATCGCCTACGGCAATGTTGCCGGAAGTTTCGTAAGCTACATGTACATCGTGCTTCTGTTCTACCAGACGGCGGATGGTGCCTCCCATAGAAATGACATCGTCATCGGGATGGGGAGAGAAGACAATGACCCGCTTGGGATACGGATTGGCACGCTCGGGACGGTACGTATCGTCTGCGTTGGGCTTGCCACCCGGCCATCCGGTGATGGTGTGTTGCAGGTCGTTGAATATCTTGATGTTGACATTGTAGGCAGAACCGTAGAGTGCCAGCAATTCGCTCAAACCGTTCTCGTTATAGTCTTTGTTGGTCAGTTTCAGGATGGGTTTGCCGGTAAGCTGACACAGCCAGACAATGGCACTCCGGATGAGCTTGTCGTTCCACTCGCATGAAGTGACCAGCCACGGGCGTTGGATACGGGTCAGATTGGCAGCTGCTGACAGGTCGATGGCAATGTGCGCATTGTTGTGGGTCTGCAGGTAAGATGCCGGAATTGTATCGGTGATGTTGCCTTCGACACACTCTTTGATCATTTGCGCCTTTTCTTCACCCCAGGCCATCAGGTATACTTTCTTTGCAGCGAGAATGGTGGATACGCCCATGGTGATGGAGCTGATGGGAGTATTTTCGATGTTGCCGAACATCTTGGAAGCTTCGTTGCGTGAAGCGTTGTCCAGCAAAATCAGACGGGTGGTGGAATTCAGTCGCGATCCGGGCTCGTTGAAGCCAATGTTACCAACACGTCCGATGCCCAACACTGCAACATCGATGCCTCCAAAGCTTTCGATGCGCTGTTCGTACAGGCGGCAATATTCGAAGATGGTATCTTTGGCGATGCTGCCACTGGGGCTGAAAATATTCTGCGGGTCAATGTCTACGTGGTTGAGCAACATTTCCTTTAAAGAATTGAGGTTGCTGCTTACCGCATTTTCTGACAATGGGTAGTATTCGTAAAGATTGAACACAATGACGTTGCGGAAACTCAGTCCTTCTTCACGATGCATACGGATGAGGGCTGAATATACATTACGCGGAGAATTGCCACCGGCTAAGGCTAAAACGCAGAAGCGGCCTGCTTTCTGCTTGTCGCGGATGATCTGCGCAATGTCGAGAGCAACCTGGTTGGCACCTTCTTCGGGTGATTCATAAATGTCTGTCGGTATCTTTTCCAGCCGGGTAAGGACGGAACGTTCGAATGCATTCTCAGGTCTGTAGTACCTGGGGGATACTCTGTTGAGAGTGATTTGAGAACTTAGATTGGTTTTCATAAACTTGTGATATTATAAATGGTTATAATCGTTTTTGAGCCTTTAAGCTGATGAGTTGCAGATTGGGTATGCTCTTGTAGAAACTTAAATCTGAAAAACAAACAAACTTGCCAACTCAAAAAACAGATAAACTTGCCAACTTAAAAAAAAATTATGAGAGTGTATTGGTTTCTGGTATCAACCGGCCCATAGCCCATACTGCTCTGATCTTGAGATCGTCGTCCATGACGATGATATCGGCATCTTTTCCTTTTTGGAGTGAACCTTTGCGGTCGTAGACTCCCATGATACGCGCCGGTGTTTCCGAAGCCATACGTACAGCATCGGCCAAAGGTATGTCGGCCTTTTGCACCATTGTACGTATCAGACGGTCCATTGTGGCAATACTGCCGGCCAGTGCGGAACGGTCGGCCAGCTTGCATACACCGTCTTCGATGATGACGCGAGGGTCGAATGCTTCCTGGCTGTCGCTGGCTGCGCAAGCCAATGCATCGGTGATGAGACAGGTGCGTTCCACACCTTTTATCTTGTAGACAAGGCGCAGGATCGTGGGAGGCACATGTATGCCGTCGGCAACTACTTCTACTGTCATGTCGTCCAACAGGTAGATACTTTCTACCGTACCTTCGTACTTGTATTCACGACGCTTGTGGAATCCGGGCATGGCATTGTAGAAATGAGTGGCATGCGTATATCCGGCTTCGTAGGCTGTGCGGATGTCTTCGAATTCAGCCTGTGTATGGGCGACTGATGCCAGTATGCCTTTGGCTGAAATATATTTGCCAAACTGCATGGCGCCCGGTAACTCGGGAGCTGCATCCCATCGCTTGATACAATTCCATTTTTCTACAATGGGAATATATTCATTGGGGTCGGGGTTCTTGATGTTTTCGGGCATCTGACCGCCGGCCATTGCCATATTCAGATAATGGCCTTCGAGATGCAGACCCAATATGGGGCTGTCTTTTTCCTGCATCAGTTTCGTACATGTTTCAGCAGCCTGTTCGATCATAGGCACTGTGGATGAAGACAAGGTGGGGAAAATACTGGTTGTGCCGTAACGCATGTGTGTGTTTACAGCTGTGCGGAATGCATCTTCCGTACATTCCATAAAGTCGCGTCCTCCTCCGCCGTGGGCGTGGATTTCTACACCACCAGGCAGTACATACATGCCTTTGACATCGATCAGTTGGGCGCCGATTACGGCGAGGTCGCAATTGGTTACTTCCAATATTTTATTGTCCCTTATCAATACGGAACCGTCTTTAAGCCATCCTTGAGGAGTAAGGATGCGTGCGTTGATTAATTGAGTCAACATAGGATTTAGTTGGTTAGTTTATTAAGATTAAGTATTTTCTTGCCTGTGTGATAAAAACACACTTCAAAATACAAATGTAGGGACTTTTTGCCTATGTTGCACTCATTTATTGCAGGTATTTTCTTTAAAAAGTCAAAATAAAGCTGTCAAAAGATATAGGAGGTATTGAAAAATGATGGAGAATATGCCTTTTAAAAGCTTTCCAATCAGTTTTGGCTAAAGACGTGAAATCTGTGTGGCTTAAATTTCTTTAAAAAGAAGGCTCTATGCAGATATTTCTTTATGTTTGAGGTGTTATATACTTAAGTCTTGGATTTATTAAAATTAATAGGGTGCAAAAGGCCTATGATTAAGCATTAAAAGCGGGAAATGAGATCTTGCTATGCTGTTGCTTTTGACTTTGGCAAAGTGGTTATTTCTATAGTGATTTAATTTTCAGCAGAATATAAAAAACGTAACTTAAATATTTAACCGTTTATGAAAAACTGGAGAATTGAAGCGATTATTATCGCCATCGGTATCATTATGCTGGGTGTGATGATACGAAACGGTATCAACGATTTTAGAGAAAAAGATCGGGTGGTAACAGTGAAAGGATTGGCTGAAATGGAAGTTCCGGCTGATAAAGTTGTATGGCCCCTGATGTATAAGGACATCGGGAATGATCCGGCTGTGCTGTATGCTAATCTGGAACAGAAAAACAAGGCAATTGTGCAGTTCCTGAAATCGAACGGAATCGGTGATGATGAAATCAGCATTGCGCCGCCCGAAGTAATAGATATGCAGGCCGAACGGTATGCCGACCGTAATGTGAACTATCGCTATAATGCCACTTCGGTGATAACCGTGACATCGAAAAATGTGGATAAGGTGCGTAAATTGATGTCAGAACAGGCCGAACTGATGAAACAGGGAATCACGATAACGGGAGGGGATTACCGGTATAATGTAGTGTATGAGTTTACGGGACTGAATGAGGTAAAGCCTCAGATGATAGAAGAGGCAACCAAGAATGCACGGGCCGCGGCTGAAAAATTTGCCAAAGACTCGGACAGCAAGCTGGGTAAGATACGGAATGCGTCGCAGGGGCAGTTTACGATTACCGATCGTGACGCCAATACACCTTATATTAAAAGTATACGTGTGGTGACTACCGTGAATTATTATCTGAGAAAATAGAAAAACGGTCGGCATCTTGCCATACGGGAAACTTCTTCCGGAAGTTTTGCAGTTGATTGAAAGAGAGTGTTGCGGTGGCAATGCTCTCTTTGTCGTTAGGGACGGACGCCAGCGCTTCTCCTTTGGGCGAGTACAGGATGCTTCCTCCGTTGTAGATAAGTCCGTTTCCGTCTGTTCCAATACGGTTTACTCCGCATGTGTAGCAGAGGTTTTCCTGGGCGCGTGCCTGAAGCAGGATATCCCAGGCACTGCGGCGGGAAGAGGGCCAGCTGGCTACATAAATTAGCAGATCGTATTCGTTGTCGACATTGCGACTCCATACCGGGAAACGCAGGTCGTAACAAATTAGCAGTAGAATGTGCCAACCTTTGTAAGTGATGATTGGACGTTGGTTGCCAGCTGTGTATTGTTCGCCTTCCATGCCGATGCGAAACAGATGCCGCTTATCGTAAAAGTGGCTTTCGCCTTCGGGGGTAAGGAAAAAGCCACGGTTGTAATAGTGTTGTACCGAAACGGGGTCGGAATCGCTTGCAATGAAACTCCCGGTAATGGCCATTTGGTATTGTTTGGACCATTGCTGCAGGCTGGTAATGGTCTCTCCGGTCACAGGTTCAGCCAAGGCTGCGGGTGACATGCTGAAACCGGTCGAGAACATTTCGGGCAAAACAAGGATGTCCGTTTTTCCACAGAGGGATTGCAGTTTCTCGTGTACGCGGCGAAGGTTTTCTGTTTTGTTTTCCCAAATGATGTCTGTTTGCAGAAGGCTAATGCGTAATGAGTCCATGGTAGGGGTGCGTGATAGAAGTTTGTTATACATCTCCAATCGTGAAATTGGCAGGATGTTTGCCCCGGAATGCCTTGAAGTAAAGCTTTATTTCGCGCATTTCCTTTTCGAAATCTCCTGTAGGGATGACTACTTTGGTGGCATAGATTGTTTTTGACGGATAGTCTACTCCGATGAGTACAATGGGTACCTGCGCTTTCAGGGCAATGTAGTAAAACCCTTTTTTCCATTCTGGATTGGCCTTGCGTGTACCTTCGGGCGTAATGGCCAAATGAAACTGGGTGCTGTTGGCAAATCGTTCAGCCATCTGGTCGACCATGGAAGTTCTTTTATCGCGATTGACCGGGATGCCACCGATCGCTTTGAAAAATATGCCTAACGGGAAGAAAAACCATTCTTTTTTCATCATGAAGCAGGCTTTCCGTCCAAGTGAACCATAGAACAGTTTTCCGATGAAAAGATCCCAATTGGACGTATGAGGAGCGGCACAAATTACGCACTTGTCGTAATTGGGCACTTCCAGACGGGTTTTCCATCCCAATAGGCGGTAAAAGATGAAGCTATAAAAGGATTTCTTCATTATTTATCCTAATTTGCTCATGGCATCAATAATCTCGTTCACTTTAGCGTTGAAGTCTGAATGGAATTTTTTATAGAATCCTTTTACATTGCCCGGTTCGGTGTGGCTGATGCGACTGATGAACTCGTCTTGCATGTTCAGAATTTTGCCCATCAGTTCGTCAGTTTTCTGCTTGTCTGCTCCCGGAACAAATTTACTGATAACCAAACATTCGGTAAACAACTCTCCTGCAATATAGTTAACGCTCTTCTTCAAATTCTTTCTGCTTGCCATAATTTTCCGTTTTTTTAGTGAATAATTGGTTTTCCAAAAATATAGAAGGCTCGATTCTTTACAGGCCAGGACGAAATTGAATGATTCTTTCCTGCAAATAAAAAGCCTGCTAAAAAGTCATTGCCTTTTATTTTCGGTAAAGATACTACTTTTTTATCAATAAAAGGAAAAAAGAAAATATTTTTAGAACAACGCTTGGGTATATTTGTGTTTGCCTGAGAATGGGGTGGTGTGGAAAAAGTCTACAGGCTGATGTGGAGTTTCTACACAATCCACATTGGCGGATTGGTTGGATGGAAGGATTTTGATATGGCTTTATTTGTTGAAAACGAGAGATTTGCGTATCTTTGTACTCCTTAAGCCGGTTTTGGCATCGGACTTGCATTCTTATATCAGAAAATAACAGGGTTAAATTTAATAAACAAACAAGCATGAAACTGTTTTTTACAAAAAAAGAATTGAAGCTGAAGAGAAAGAGAGTTATAGGCATGGTTGCCTGTATGGCTGTATTGGTGGGCGGATACATCATCTGGACATGGCCTGAAAAAGTTCAACCTCAAGTTCCTATTGTAATGGTAGAACCTGCTGCTACCGAGGATGTAGAAATTTACGGCGATTATGTGGGACGTATCAGAGCACAGCAATTTGTGGAAGTACGTGCACGTGTGGAGGGTTTCCTCGAAAGCATGGAGTTTGCCGAAGGTACTTATGTGACCAAAAACCAGGTCTTGTTTGTCATAGACCCCAAACAATATCGTGCCAAAGCTGATAAAGCGCGGGCACAGTTGCGTAAAGATTCGGCTTCGGTGAGAAAAACCAAGCGCGATTTGGAACGTATACGTCCTTTGTTCGAACAAAACGCTGCCAGTCAGCTCGATCTGGACAATGCTATTGCGGCTTATGAAACGGCCGTGGCCAGCATGGGTATGAGTCAGGCCGATCTGGATCAGGCAGAACAGGAATTGGGATATACGTGGGTGCGCTCGCCGATATCGGGACACATCAGTGAACGTTATGTCGATCTGGGTACGCTGGTGGGTACAGCTGGAAAATCATTGCTGGCTACAGTGGTCAAGAGTGACACGGTGCTGGTAGACTTCAGTATGACAGCACTCGACTATCTGAAAAGTAAAGAACGTAACGTAACTTTGGGACAGAAAGATTCCACCCGTTCGTGGCAGCCTACTGTTACCATTACTCTGCCTGATAATAGTGTGTATCCTTATAAAGGTTTGGTGGACTTTGCCGAACCGCAGGTTGATCCTAAAACAGGTACTTTCTCGGTTCGTGCCGAAATGCCTAATCCTGACCGGGTGCTTCTGCCTGGACAGTTTACCAAGGTAAGATTGCTGCTCGACGTACGTGAGAATGCAACCGTCATTCCGCAAAAGTCGCTTATTATAGAAAAAGGAGGTGCGTATGTGTTCGTCATGCGTCGTGATTCGACAGTGGAACGCCGCTTTATCGAACTGGGACCTGAGTTCGGAAACAGTGTAGTTGTAGAGCGTGGATTGGCACACGGCGAAATGGTAGTGAGTGAAGGCTATCATAAACTCAGCCCGGGTATCAAGGTACGGGTAGGAGAAGCTGTGCCTTCTCAGGAAGAGGAAGAGAATAAGAAGTCATAACCTAAACGCAGAACCAGTAGCATGAAAGTAAGTTTTTTTATAGACAGGCCCGTTTTTTCGGCTGTCATATCTATATTGATTGTCATTGTGGGTATCATCGGCCTGACGATGCTCCCTATTGACCAGTATCCTCAGATTACTCCGCCGGTCGTGAAGATCAGCGCATCGTATCCGGGAGCCAGCGCGCTGACCGTGTCTCAGGCTGTGGCCACTCCGATCGAACAGGAGTTGAACGGTACGCCGGGTATGCTCTACATGGAGTCGAACAGTTCCAATTCAGGAGGTTTTTCGGCAACCGTCACATTTGATATTTCTGCCGATCCTGACCTGGCGGCTGTAGAAATTCAGAACCGTATCAAACTGGCAGAATCGCGTTTGCCGGCTGAGGTGGTGCAGAACGGTATTGAAATAGAAAAGCAGGCAGCCAGTCAGTTGATGACGCTCTGTTTGACGTCGGATGATCCTAAATTTGACGAAATCTATTTAAGTAACTTTGCTACCATTAATGTGCTCGACCTGTTGCGCCGTATTCCCGGAGTAGGACGTGTGTCGAACATCGGAAGCCGTTATTATGCCATGCAGATCTGGGTGGATCCGGCCCGTCTGGCCAATTTCGGCTTGACAGTGCAGGATGTACAGAATGCATTGAAGGATCAGAACCGTGAATCGGCTGCCGGTGTATTGGGTCAACAACCTGTAACGGGACTTGATATTACAATTCCTATTACTGCTCAGGGACGTTTGTCCAGTGCGGCCGAGTTTGAAGAAATTGTGCTTCGTGCCAATGCTGACGGTTCACTGATACGTTTGCGCGATGTGGCACGTGTTTCGCTCGAAGCGCAGTCGTACAATACGGAGAGTGGTATCAACGGTGGAAATGCAGCAGTGTTGGGTATATACATGCTGCCGGGAGCCAATGCCATGGAAGTGGCCGAGAATGTGAAGAAAACAATGTTGGAAATCAGCAAGAGTTTTCCCGAAGGCCTGTCGTATGAGTTCCCCTTCGATATGACGACTTACATATCAGAGTCTATTCACGAGGTGTACAAAACACTGTTTGAAGCATTATTCCTGGTAATTGTGGTGGTATTCCTTTCGCTCCAGAGCTGGCGTGCTACCGTGATTCCGATTGTAGCTGTGCCTATCTCGCTGATCGGTACTTTCGGATTCATGCTTATCTTCGGATTTTCGCTCAATATATTGACTTTGTTGGGATTGGTGCTTGCCATCGGTCTGGTGGTGGATGATGCCATTGTGGTTGTGGAGAATGTAGAGCGTATTATGGAAGAGGAACATCTGAACGCTTACGAAGCCACCAAGAAAGCCATGGACGGACTGACCAGTGCTTTGATAGCCACTTCGCTTGTTCTTGCTGCTGTGTTTGTGCCGGTTAGCTTTTTGTCAGGTATTACAGGACAGTTGTATCGTCAGTTCAGTGTGACGATTGCTGTGTCGGTATTGCTTTCGACGGTAGTGGCATTGACGCTGAGTCCTGTGATGTGTTCGCTGATCCTGAAGCCGACTGATCCCAATAAACCTAAAAACCGTGTGTTCCGTGCCATTAACCGCTGGCTCGACTTGGGCAATCACCGTTATGTGGCTATTATCAAGCGTGTCATTAAGAATCCGCGTAGAGTGATGGCTGGTTTTGGAATGGTACTGGTGCTTATCTTTGTATTTTATCGACTGATACCGACCAGCTTCTTGCCTGTAGAAGATCAGGGGTATTTCACAGTAGAGCTGGAAATGCCGGAGGGTACTACTTTGGAACGTACCCGTACTGTGACAGACCGCGCCATAGACTTCTTGATGAAGATGCCGGAAGTGGAGTATGTTCAAAGTGTTGCCGGTACCAGCCCGCGTGTGGGAACAAGCCAGGCGCGCAGTCAGCTGACAGTGATTCTGAAGGAATGGAAGGAGCGTGACGATACGACTATCGATAAGATTATGAACCGTGTGAGCCGTGAGTTCAATGAATATCCCGAGTGTAAGGTATATCTGTCGACTCCGCCTGTTATTCCGGGACTGGGTACATCGGGAGGTTTTGAAATGCAGCTCGAAGCTCGTGGTGATGCTACGTACGAAAATCTGGTACAGGCAGCCGATACCTTGATGTACTATGCGTCGCAACGTAAGGAGCTGAGCAGTCTGTCTTCGTCATTGCAGGCCGAGATCCCACAGCTGTATTTCGATGTAGACCGCGACAAGGTGAAAATGGTGGGAGTGCCTATGGCCGATGTATTTTCAACGGTGAAAGCCTATACGGGTTCGGTTTATGTGAACGACTTCAATATGTTCAACCGTATTTATCGTGTGTATTTGCAGGCAGAAGCATCTTATCGTGAGCATCGCGATAATATCAACCTTTTCTTCGTAAGAGGAAGCAATGGTGCCATGATTCCGCTTACCGCCCTGGGTAATACAGAATATACGACGGGACCTGGAAGCATCAAACGTTTTAATATGTTTAATACGGCTGTTATCCGTGGTACGGCAGCTCAGGGCTATAGCTCGGGACAGGCAATGGAACTGATGGAACAGATTGTCCGTGAACATTTGCCGGATAATATCGGTATTGAATGGAGTGGATTGTCTTATCAGGAAAAGCAGGCTGGCGGACAGACTGGTCTGATTCTGACACTGGTATTCCTGTTTGTATTCCTTTTCCTGGCTGCGCTTTACGAAAGTTGGAGCATCCCCATCGCTGTATTGCTTTCGTTGCCGGTGGCTGCGTTGGGAGCTTATATGGGTGTTGCGGCATGTGGACTTGAAAATGATACTTATTTCCAGATCGGTCTGGTGATGTTGGTGGGACTGGCTGCCAAGAATGCCATCCTTATCGTAGAGTTTGCTAAAGACGAAGCCGATGCCGGAAAGGATGTTGTACAGGCTGCCTTACATGCTTCACACTTGCGTTTCCGTCCTATTCTGATGACTTCATTGGCCTTTATCCTGGGTATGTTGCCTATGGTGATTGCCAGCGGACCGGGTTCTGCCAGCCGTCAGGCTATCGGTACGGGTGTTTTCTTCGGAATGATTGTGGCGGTTACGGTAGGAATCGTGCTGGTACCTTTCTTCTTTGTCATGATATACAAGGCGAAGAACAAGCTGAAAAAGGTGCGCTCGTAAAGGACCTGAGTTTTTATCTACAAACAATAAATAACAGATTATGATACATACCTTATATAATAGACTTTCGTTGTTTCTTGTTGCCCTTTTGTTGCTTTCGGGGTGTCAGCTGGGCAAACATTATACACGTCCGGAGCTCGAACTGCCAGCTTCGTTGCAGGATTCGGCTCACCGATCGGATGCCTTGTATACCGATACAACCAGTTTTGCCGATTATCCCTGGGAGTGGCTGTATGCGGATACTTTGTTGCAGGGACTGATTCGCAAGACACTGGTTTATAACAAAGACATGCAGATGGCTGCAGCCCGAGTGAAAGAACTGGCTGCTATGAAGCGCATTGACGTTGCCAACATGTTCCCTTCGGTCGGACTACGTGCTTATGCAGAGAAAGAAGCTGATGATTATGGTGGTGATCACTACAATCCGGATAATGAATTTGAACTGAAAGGAGTGATTTCATGGGAACTTGATCTTTGGGGAAAACTTCGCTGGGCGCGTGATGCCAGCCTGGCAGAGTTTGTCGGTTCGATTGAAAGTCGGCGTGCTTTGCAGATGAGTCTTGTGGCACAGGTAGCTCAGGCTTATTTCGAACTGGTGGCACTGGATAACGAGTTGGCTATTGTACAACAAACGTTAGAGGCACGTCGGGAGAGTCTTCACCTGGTACGTTTGCGTTATGAAGGAGGACTTATTTCTGAAATTCCCTTCCGTCAGGCGCAGGTGGAATTGGCGAAAACTGAAACTTTGGTCCCGGATTTGGAACGAAAGATTACGCTGAAGGAGAATGAATTGTCTTTCCTGACCGGTGAGTATCCGCACAGCATACGGCGTACACCTATTACGGTAGATATCGTGTTGCCCGAGAATTTGCCTGTAGGTCTTCCTTCCACTTTGCTTGAACGTCGTCCAGACGTACGTCAGGCCGAGCAGGATTTGATAGCAGCCAATGCAGCGGTAGGTGTGGCTTTTACGAGCCTGTTCCCCAGTATTACGCTGACTGCAAACCTAGGTGCTGAGAGTGAAGAACTGTCGGACATTCTGAAGTCGCCTTATCATTTGCTGAGCGGTACACTGTTGCAACCTATCTTTGCCATGGGCAAGAATCGCGCCCGTCTTAAAGCCAAGAAGGCCGCTTGCGAACGTGCTGCTTATGCTTACGAGAAAGCTGTGCTCAGTGCATTCAAAGATGCCTATAATGCAATTACCGAGTTCAATAAGATTAAGGATATCTATGATACGCGTCAGCGTCTGGAACAGTCGGCCAAGTCCACGCTCGAACTGGCACAGTTACAGTATGTGAACGGAGCTATTGGTTACATGGATCTGCTCGATGCCCAGCGTACCTATTTCGATGCCCAGCTTAGTTTGAGCTATGCCATCCGTGACAAGCGTATTACGATGGTCAACCTTTACAAAGCACTTGGTGGGGGATGGGAATAAGCTGAAAAACGCAACTCTACTACGGATAACTCCGGTTTTTACAGGTTATATATCTTTTGCTTGTCAACAACCTTAATTCCGCAACA
>ULPI01018709.1_pt1 | contig 21042 bp, 17 predicted proteins | sample 1953381 | NCBI WGS metagenome assembly ULPI01 (sample SAMEA4835626, study PRJEB28245) | human gut metagenome | biome: gut microbiome; material: fecal sample | place: Denmark | collected 2008
GGAAAAGTATTATCCAATGTCACCGTATCAGTATGGAGCGAATAACCCGGTTTGCAATATTGACATTAATGGGGATAGCATATTTTTTACATCTCACTACAAAGATGGCCAGTTGGATAAGCTTATTATGCATGTAACTGGAAAAGTATTAAATGATTCTCCAAACAGTATTGATATGGATTTTGCAGTCAAAAGTATATCCAAAGCAATCAGTAGAGCATATAAAGGGAATATAGACGATATTGCTTTTGAGACGGATGTCCAATTATCTATAGCTGAAAGTATGGATAATGTAGCCGATAGCGATCATTTGTTTGTCCTAACGGACAAGATTATACAACCCAAGGGTAAAACAATTTATGGACTTTCAAATTATATGGGTGGAAAAGTTGCGTTTATAGATGCGGACTATTTTACAGGTCCATATGATCGTATGCTTGGAAGTAGAAATTATGGTTCTTTTACTGCGGCTCACGAGTTTGGCCATTTGTTAAATTTGAATCATAGTGATAGGAATCCTTTCAATATCATGCGGAGTAATGGAAAGTTTTACGGTATAAGTTCATCGCAATTATATAAAATTTATAGAAGTTGGAATGCCGGCATACTAAATTTTGGATTAAATTACTTTGTGTCCCCTATGAGAGTAAAACGCCCAAATGCAGGTCGTATGCAACAATTCATAAAACCATATTAAGCATATGAAAAAAAAGTTTCAGATAGCTATATTTATTGTTTGCTTTTATCTTATTTTTATAATAGGTAAAGGAGCGTATTATTACATCAAATACAACGGAAAGAATGTTTCTTTAACTCTTTCTACACAATTCTCACCCCAACCGTCATCTATATCTTTATGTATTGATGACAATCTCTATTATGAAAATGATTCTTTGCAAACGATGTATGAATTTATTGATTTAGAACTATCTTTAGGCTTTCATCGTTTGAAATTAAATATAGATGGTGAAACTTTTGAGGAATTTTTTATAGTGTTCCCTGTACGTTGGATATATATTGAGATTCAGAAGTACAATATTGCAAACTATAAAGAAAATGAAGATTGGGTTCACATATATTTTACGAATACTCCAACTGTATTGATGTAGTTAAAAAGATATTGACAAATCATTACTAAACCAAAGCAATCCTTGTTTCAGTGTAATCTGATTCAAGGATTGTCTTTTTTTACATTTTATCCTAGAGATAATTTGACTGACTGAGTACAAGTAGCGTAGGGAAGCACAAGAGACCTGTATTCCACACAAGCATACAGCCTCAAAGAGCGTACCACAGCATCGGCAAAGCCCCACCTACCGAGAGGGTACGACAAGAAAGAACTCCAATATATCTTTAACGGCAGGCCAGAGAACGTGAATCGCATGCATGCACACAGCAAGCGAGAAGGCCACCTAAACGGAAGTGCACAACTACACCTATGACTACGTCGCACGCCTGATCCAAGTTAATTACGCACTTAATGATAGCAAATCTACCACGCAGACCGGGCTCTATACCTACACCTACGACCATGACCGGCGACTGACCGGGGTGCGGTACAAGCGGGGAAACGATGCGGAGTTCGTGATGCTGGAAAACACCTACAACGACCTGGGACAGTTGGTTTCCACCCAAAGGCACGGAAGCTCCGCACTGAAAACCGACTACAGCTACAACCTCCGCGGCTGGCTGACAGCCATCAGCGGCAATAAGTTCTCGCAGAACCTGTATTACAACACCGGGAACGGCACACCCTGCTACAACGGCAACATCAGCAGCATGACCTGGAAAGCCGGAAATGAGACGATGCTCCGCGGCTACAAGTTCACCTACGACGGGCTGAACCGCATGCTGGATGCCATCTATGGCGAAGAAATATATATTTATGAATTCGAACGTACCCGACTTAATGTTTCAGGGGTCATTAGCAGATAGGAGGCAATATGCGAAAGAGGGGCTCTTTTGATGACCTCAGGTTGTGTGCTCAACAACAAGTTGTAACGTTCGCGTGCGGTCTCAAAACGCCAGGAATCGGCTTTCACTTGGGATACGATGAGGGAGTATTCCAGAATTTTCCTATAAAACATGTTTATCTCCCAGGATATTTCGGTAAGTTGCATCAATTTATCGTATGGTAGCAGATAGACAATGCAGTCTTCCAGAGCTTCAATCATCAATTTGGTAGGCTCTTTTTTCAAGGTGCTTTCAATGCACATCAGGACACATCCTTCATACGAAAAGTGTTCGGTGACGTCTTTTCCCCCTTTGTAATAGAATTGTCGCATCATTCCTTTTCCGACAAGGATGATGTGATGGCTGATTTGGCCTTCCTTGAGCATAACTTCTCCCTTGGCTACTTCTTTACGAATAAGAATCTCTCCGAGCATTCTTTTTGCTTCGGGCAGCATACCGGGATAACGTGAATTGACAGCCAGGTCGATTGTTTGTTTTAAAAGCTCGTCCATAATCTACAATAATTTGTTGTTTCGACAACAAAGGTAGTATATTAAGACTGAATGAGCAAGAAGAACGTGCGTTTTTGATCTTCCTCCTTTCTGGCTCGTGGCCTTTGCTGTGGGCAGTTAGGAGTTCTTTACAAAACTTTTGCTTGCCCATTTCATGCTGTACCAGCGACGTACAAAAATACCTCCCCGGATGTTTTCGTCTAAAAGGAAAGCTGTCCACATGCCGCAGATGCCCCAACCGAGTGGAATGCCGAAGAAATATCCCAATCCGACAGCTACGCTCCATTGAACCACAAGTCCTACGTAGAAGGGATAATTGACATCGCCTGCTGCCCGAAGGGCTGCTGTGGCAAAGATGTTGATAGGACGTCCTATTTCGAGAATGATGTCTATGAATAGGATAAGTACTCCCAGGCGGATAATTTCGGGGTTGGAAGTAAGCCATCCCAGGATGCTATGTCCGCATAAAGCAAGGATGGTAGAAAGAATAACGGTGATCATCACCGACTTCTTCATGACATATTTGCCCATAAGGAAGGCGGCATGAGGTTTTCGTTCTCCGATTAGATGGCCGATGCAGATGGCTCCCCCTTGTGCCATGGATATGCTGAACAGATAAGCGAACATAACGATGTTGACACAGTAGGTTCGTGTGGCAAGTGCCTCTACTCCCAGCATATTGATGAAGTAAGTGATAACCACCTGCGAAGAACTGTAAGACAACTGCTCGCCGGCCGAAGGCAATCCTACTTTCATCAGGTTTTTCAGTTCGATCCAGGGGAAAGGACGGAAATAGGCCAGCGGGAAACGTGAGATATGTTTGCGGAATAGAATGATAAAGAGTAAGATCATGGACACACCACGGCTGAAAGCTGTAGAAATGGCAGCACCTTCTACTCCAAGTTCCGGAAAGCCGAAACGGCCGAATATCAGGGAGTAGTTACCGATGATGTTAAGTATGTTGACGGCCACAGTGACCATCATGGGGTAGATGGCCTTGTTAGCACTGCGCAACGAAGCAGAAAGGGTAAGGGAAAGAGCCTGAAAGAATGCGAATGCACCCACTATGCGCATGTAGGACAAACCGTCTTTCATCAGTTCGGGTGTAAGCCCCATCAGCCGGAGAATCGGGCTGGCGCCAAGGTATAACAGAAGACTGACTGTGATGCCTACTGCAAGATTGACCAGGATGGATACGCCTACTACCTGAACAACTTTTTTTTGCAGGCGTGCGCCCAGATATTGGGAGCAAAGTACAGAAGTACCCAGATTGATCACTTCGAAAACCAGAAAAGTAAGCATGATGATTTGGTTGACTACTCCTACGGCAGCAACGCTGTTGTCCGAATGCCGGCTTAGCATAATGGTGTCGACGGCGCCGAGCATCATAATGAGCAGGGTCTCTATAAATATGGGAGCAGCCAGTTTGGCCAGTCGTTTTTTCAAACTTTCCTGTTGTATCATACTCATACCTATTGAATTTTTATAGGGAAAAAGACTTTCTTAATATACAAATTGCAGATATATAGTGCTTTATCTTGTACAAGTCCTTTGCAGGACTGTGCGTATTGAAATAAAATTGCGCAAAGGTATGAAAAAGGGGGAAGGAGGGTGTTGATATAAATCAAGAATTTTTTTTCGATGTTTTATGTTTTGAATGTTAGCCAATTAGCTGTTTTTGGCAACTGGTGGCGAAAAAAAACTATCGAAAAGACTTGCACAGTCCAAAAGTTTCCCATACCTTTGCACCGCATTTGAGAGATAATGCAGGTTAAAGGAAGTTTGGGTGAGTGGCTGAAACCACCAGTTTGCTAAACTGACGTACGGGTTACCGTACCGGGGGTTCGAATCCCCCAGCTTCCGCCTAATGCACTCTTAGCTCAGTTGGTAGAGCAACTGACTCTTAATCAGTGGGTCCAGGGTTCGAATCCCTGAGGGTGTACAATGAGATGGGACGGTGGATTCGTCTAACGGTTAGGACACATGCCTCTCACGCATGCAATACGAGTTCGATTCTCGTATCCACTACAAATAATGAAGCGGTTGCCGGTTAAAAAGGTAAACCGCTTTTTTTATGGCTTTTCTCTTCACTCTCCGAAGAGAATGTGTATCTTTGCATAAGACATGGTTTCATTAGTCAAATTGTATATTTAATCAAGAAACGCTTTGGACTGGTTATATAGTTTGTTCGTTGAGCACTCCGCCTTGCAGGCGGTTATCGTACTTTCGTTGATTTCCGCCATCGGATTGGGCTTGGGGAGAGTGCGGGTTTGTGGCATCTCTCTTGGAGTTACTTTTGTGTTTTTTACCGGTATTCTGTCGGGGCATTTTGGACTATCCATCGACCCGCAAATGCTGAATTATGCCGAAAGCTTCGGTCTGGTTCTTTTTGTCTATGCCCTGGGGCTTCAGGTAGGACCGGGTTTCTTCAGTTCTTTTCGTCAAGGAGGCGTCCAGCTGAATCTTCTGGCCATTGGTGTCGTTCTGGTAGGCACTCTATTGGCCGTCTTGGGCAGTTATGCTTGCGGAATCGCTTTGCCCGATATGGTTGGTATACTTTGTGGAGCTACAACCAATACTCCGGCGTTGGGTGCCGCCCAGCAGACGCTGAAACAGTTGGGCCTGGAGACAAGTACGCCGGCATTGGGATGTGCGGTGACCTATCCGTTGGGAGTGGTGGGCGTAATTCTGGCCATATTGCTGATGCGTAAGGTAATGGTTCGGAAAGAAGATCTGGAAGTGAAAGAAAAGGAGAATGAGAATAAAACGTATATTGCGGCCTTTCAGGTTCACAATCCTGCCATCTTCAATATGAGTATTAAGGAGATCGGGGCGTTGAAGAATTATCCGAAGTTTGTTATTTCCCGTTTGTGGCGTGATGGAAATGTCAGTATACCTACTTCGGACAAAGTCATTAAGGAAGGCGACCGTTTATTGGTTATTACTTCCGAAAAGAACGCGCCGGCACTGACTGTATTGTTTGGCGAACAGGAACATACGGATTGGAATAAAGAAGATATTGACTGGAATGCGATTGACAGCCAACTGATTTCGCAGCGCATCGTTGTGACGCGTCCCGAACTGAACGGTAAAAAGTTGGGTTCACTGCATTTGCGGAATCATTATGGAATTAACATAAGCCGTGTTTATCGTAGTGGCGTACAGCTGTTGGCTACAGCCGAACTGACCTTGCAGTTGGGCGACAGACTGACGGTAGTAGGCGAGGCCGCTTCCATCCACAATGTTGAGAAAGTGCTGGGTAATGCTATTAAGAGTTTGAAAGAGCCCAATCTGGTAGCCGTGTTTGTCGGCATTATTTTAGGATTGGCATTGGGAGCCGTTCCCATTAGCATTCCTGGTATAAGTGCTCCCGTAAAATTGGGTTTGGCGGGTGGTCCTATTATTGTAGGTATCCTGATAGGTACTTTTGGCCCGCGTATGCACATGGTAACATATACCACACGCAGTGCCAACCTGATGCTTCGTGCATTAGGCCTGTCGCTCTATCTGGCTTGTCTGGGGTTGGACGCCGGTGCTCATTTTTTTGAAACGGTGTTCAGACCCGAAGGAGCGCTGTGGATTGCTGTCGGATTTGCCCTGACCGTTATTCCGGTCTTGATAGTCGGTGTTGTGGCATTCAAATGGGCGAAAGTCGATTTCGGATCAGTGACGGGTATGCTTTGCGGAAGCATGGCCAATCCAATGGCTTTGAACTATGCAAACGATACGATTCCAGGCGATAATCCGTCGGTCGCTTATGCTACGGTTTATCCGTTGTGTATGTTTATCAGGGTTATTATAGCTCAGGTATTGCTGATGTTTTTTTTACATGGATAAGAATATTATAAGATAACAGAATTATGGGAACCATTACTCCGGAAAGTATAGTCGGCGATTTGCGCTATCTGCAATTGCTCTCTCGCAGTTTTCCTACGATAGCCGATGCCAGTACCGAAATTATCAATTTGGAAGCTATTCTGAATCTTCCAAAGGGAACAGAACATTTCTTGACCGATATTCATGGTGAATACGAGGCTTTTCAGCATGTGTTGAAAAACGGATCGGGAGCCGTGAAACGAAAAGTAAACGAAATCTTTGGCCATACTTTGCGTGAAAGCGAGAAGAAAGAGCTGTGTACATTGATTTACTATCCGGAAGAAAAGCTGCAACTGGTGAAAGAACGCGAGCAGGATTTGGAGGACTGGTATCAGATTACCTTGAACCAGCTTGTGAAAGTCTGCCAGAACGTTTCGTCCAAGTATACACGTTCTAAAGTCCGTAAGTCGTTGCCCAAAGAGTTCTCGTATATCATCCAGGAATTGTTGCACGAGTCAAGCATCGAACCCAACAAGCATGCTTATATCAACGTCATTATCAGCACGATCATTTCGACCAAGCGGGCTGACGACTTTATTATAGCCATGTGCAATCTTATCCAGCGTCTTACCATCGATCTGTTGCATATTGTGGGTGATATTTACGACCGTGGTCCGGGTGCTCATATTATTATGGATACACTTTGTGATTATCATAACTTTGATATCCAGTGGGGCAATCACGATATATTGTGGATGGGTGCCGCTTCGGGCAATGATGCATGTATAGCCAATGTAATCCGTATGTCTATGCGTTATGCCAACCTGGCTACGCTGGAAGACGGCTATGGCATCAACCTTCTGCCTCTAGCCACTTTTGCCATGGATACTTATGGTGATGATCCTTGTTCCATTTTCGCTCCTAAAATGAATTTTGCCGATGGAGAGTATAATGAGAAGACGTTGAGGCTGATTACTCAGATGCATAAGGCGATTACCATCATACAGCTTAAGCTGGAGGCCGAGATTATCAGCCGCAGACCGGAGTTTGGAATGGAAAACCGCAAACTATTGCATAAGATTGATTTTGAACGGGGTGTTTTCATGTACGAAGGAAAAGAATACGCATTGCGCGATACCAATCTGCCTACCGTCGATCCTGCCGATCCTTATCGTTTGACGGATGAGGAGCGGGAACTGGTAGACAAGATTCATGCCTCGTTTATGAACAGCGAGAAACTGAAGAAGCATATGCGCTGTCTCTTTACCTATGGCGGAATGTATCTGGTGTGCAACAGCAATCTGTTGTATCATGCTTCGGTGCCTTTGAACGAAGACGGAAGCTTTAAGCATGTCCGCATCGGTCAGAAAGAATATTGGGGACACAAGCTGTTGCTGAAAACGGATCAGCTGATACGGACTGCTTATTTCGACGAGGACTGTGAAGAAAAACGCTTTGCTTTGGACTATGTCTGGTACATGTGGTGCGGTCCCGATGCTCCTTCCTTTGACAAGGACAAGATGGCTACATTCGAACGTTATTTCATAGCAGATAAGGAATTGCATAAGGAGACGAAGGGGTATTATTACACTTTACGCAACCGTGCGGATATTTGTGACAATATCTTACGTGAGTTTGGAGTAGAGCCCGGTCCACATTCGCATATCATTAATGGTCATGTGCCGGTAAAGACTATTCAGGGCGAGAAACCGATCAAGGCAGATGGTAAACTGCTTGTAATAGACGGTGGTTTCTCAAAAGCTTATCAGCCGGAAACCGGAATTGCCGGATATACGTTGGTATACCATTCGCATGGATTGCAGCTGGTACAGCACGAACCGTTCCAAAGTCGTCAGAAAGCTATTGAAGAAGGTTTGGATATCAAATCGACCACCTTTGTCATCGAATTCAATTCTCAGCGAATGATGGTGAAAGATACGGATAAAGGGCAGGTACTGACCACACAGATCCGCGATCTTGAGAAATTATTGGTTGCCTATCGGACAGGCTTCATTAAGGAGAAAGAGTAAAAAACGGTTGGGGGCAAGCATTTCAGAATAAAATGATGCCCCCTTCCCAGATGAGACCTTTGTCGAAGTTCCTGTTTTGCGTATAAGGACGGCTGATGCCGTATCCGCCGGTGCAAAAGATGCCGAAACGTTCAGTTACGTTATACTCCAGATTGATACGGGCCTGCAGCGCATAGAGCCGTGCGGGGACGGTATTGCTTTCGTTTTTAAATGTTTCGATGTGCTGGTAGCCCAGATCTCCGCTTATGGAAAACCGTTGGCACAGGGGGAGGGAAAGACCGGCACGATAGAAGCACGAGGCGGAGAACTTGTCGCTGAAGTCCAGATAGTGTGTGCCTCCTCCCAGGATTGTGTAAAACAACTGGTTCTTAAAGCGTACGCCCATGTTCAGCTTGCTCGTGTTTCCTCCGAAAAGCATCAGCTGGATGCGGGTATGAGGATTAGCGTTGACCAGACCCAGCTGAAGACCGTCAAAGTTGTTTTTGTAATAGTTCACAATGCCGATTTGCAATCCTTTGGCATCGGTAGCAATGTTAATGGGCGACAGCTGGAGTCCGCATACCTTTCCTCCGGCAATATTTCCTAATCCGGAAATTTGCACACCGGTCATGTGGTTGGCTGCAATGGAAGTAATTCCTGCGATTTGCAATCCGTGCAGATTGTTTCCTGCAACGTTAATGAAGCCGGAAAGACTCGCCCCGGAAAAGTCTGTGCTCGAAATGTCAGCCAGTCCGGCTAAATGGAATCCGGCCGCTTCCTCTCCACAGAAGTTGAGTAATCCTCCCAGTACGGCTCCCCGGCTATAGTTGCCTGTAATATTGGTAAGTCCGGACAACAACAGTCCTTTCATTTGGTAACTTGTTAGGTTGACCAGTCCGGAGACAGAAATACCGCTAAAATCGTTCCCGTTGATGTTGGTGATGCCTGCCAGCTGAAGGCCGCGTGCGTTGCCTTGGGCTACGTTGAATATTCCCGAGACGGCCATTCCGTTGGCTTCCTGACGTATGGTTGTTCCCAAAATGTTTATGCCGAGTCCGTTCAGGCGGTTGATGGATGAATACAGTCCCAGGGTGAAAATCGTATTGCGGGTTGTATCATCGTGCTGTGTGGAAATGTTTTTCCATAGGGAAATGTTGATTCCGGGCTTGCTGTGTGCAATGGGTGGAGTTGTAGTTGTTTGGCTAAAAATACTCCCTGCCAGTAGCAGGGAGCATATAGATAAACTTGTCTTTTTTATACAGTTCATGATTGATACGATGTTTGTATATCCGTCATTGGTGGATAGAAGGCAGTTTACTATCCTTTGGCTTCCTGATACAGGAAGCGTTTGATAGACTTTTTAGGTGTCTTTTCAAATTCTTCCGGATAGATTTTCATTTTGGCCACTTGGCTGTAGGCTGGAAGTTCGGCATTGAGGGCTACACGGTTTTCTTCCATCACCCGTTCGATGTCTTCATTCTTCAGCCCGTTGGCAAAAGCTTCTTCAAAATCAGGATAAACCAGTCCTACCAGTTTCTCGTTTTGCTGCACAATGATGCTTTCGGCCACGTAAGGCATGTTGTTCAGTTTATCTTCAATCTCTTCCGGATAAATGTTCTGTCCGCTTGGGCCTAACAGCATGTTCTTGCTACGTCCTTTGATGGTGATGTTTCCTTCTGCATCCATCAGAGCCAGGTCGCCGGTATGCAGCCATCCGTCTTTATCAAGTGTCTGTCTGGTAGCTTCTTCGTTTTTGTAATAGCCCAGCATCACATTAGGTCCCCGGCAGACAATTTCACCAGGAATGTTTTCGGGGTCGGGCGACAGTATTTTTACCTCCATGCGTGGGGCTGCTTTTCCGCACGAACCGGTTTTGAATCGTGTCCAGTCTTCGTACGAGATAATCGGTCCGCATTCTGTCATTCCGTAGCCTACGGTATAAGGGAAGTCTATCATTTTAAGGAACTGTTCCACATCATGGTTGAAGGCCGCACCGCCGATAATGACTTCGCAGAAGTTGCCTCCAAAAGCCTTGATGACTTGTTCGCGTACGCTGGCTTTTATTTTGTCATTGATGATGGGGACTTTCAGCAACAGTTTCATCGTTGGAGTCTCCAGCTTGGGAAGCACGTTTTTCTTAATGATCTTTTCGATGATAAGAGGGACGGCGACAACCAGATTGGGCTTGACGTCGGCGAATGCCTGGAAGATGATTTTCGGACTTGGCATTCGTGTCAGGAAGTATATGTGGCATCCTGCAGCCACTTCGTACAGGAATTCAAAAGCCAAACCGTACATGTGTGCCATAGGAAGCATGGATACTAACTTGTCGCCGGCTTTTAGCGGTAATACCTCGAAGGCAAAGCGGGTATTCGACCATAAGCTTCGGTAGGGCAACATGACTCCTTTTGAATAACTGGTAGTTCCCGAAGTATAATTGAGTACGGCTAATTCGTCGGGCTGGTCTACATGGTAGGCAACGTGTTCCTTACGGAAGTTTTTGGGGAATTTCTTGCCGAACATTTCGTTCAGATGCTCGCGTGCGTACGTAACCCGTTCATTTCGCGAAACCAGTAGTGTAAAATCGGTCATCATGAAGATGCCTTCCAGCAACGGCATGGCAGCCTCGTTGAGGGCTTCCCAAACTACATCGCCGACAAATAGAAGTTTGGCTTCGGAGTGGTTTACGATGTTGTGTATGTTGTCTGCCTTAAATTCATGTAAGATGGGTACGATGACCGCTCCATAGGTCAGGGTTGCGAGGAAAGTTACTCCCCAGTGCGAACTGTTTCGTCCGCAGACCGCTATTTTGTCTCCTTTCTGTATGCCGCTGGCTTCGAATATGATGTGTAGCTTTTCTATTTTGCGGGCTAAGTCTTTGTACTGCAGGGTAGCGCCTTTGTAGTCTGTCAGTGCGTCCAAATCCCAGTTCTGTTTGATGCTGTTCTCTATGTATGCGATAAAACTTTTTTCCATAATTATTGCACATTTATATCTAATTTGTGCAAATATAAGGGTTTATCTATAGAATGCAAACTTTTTAGCGAAAGAATACACTGGAAAGGGTGCGTTCAACATCGGGAGGGGGTAAACTGATTTAAGAAAATAAAGGTGTGTCAAACTAAGGAACTGCTTTCCTTTAGGTACGGATTACAGGGAGTTTACGGATTATGATTCTTATTTCTCTGAGTTTTTCCGCGTAATTCCGTACCTGAAAAGAACAAAATGTCAGTCACTTTAAGTTTTGACACACCTTCAATAAGTCAGGAATTGTCTTTTTTTAATAAATTATTGCAATTGCAAAACGCTTCTTTGGGTTGCGATTTCGTCCGATTCGGGTGTGGTAGCTTTGCGGGTGCAATAGTCAAACTCGGCACTCTTATCGCCGCTGAACGATTTCCATTTCAACTTCAGCTTGACGGTTTTGCCTTCCGTGTCGGGCAGTTCGTCCAGCTTGAAAGCTACCAGTCCGTCGCCAGGTTCTCCGTAGACGTCTCCGTAAGCGTTGTGACGGAATTCCACTTCGTACGGATTTTCAGGATTTTGCGACAAAAGTAGATTTACGAAATGTCTTTCGCCATATCCTCCCCAAAGTGTTCTGAAGCGAAGTGTCAGATACCCGTCTTCGGCGATAGTCACCCAGTCGTTAACGATTTCGACAGGGTCGGTACCGTAAACCTTATCATTTTCCTCACCCAAGTCCGGGGCAATCGGTTTGGTCAGAATACTGTCTATCCAATTGATGTGGATGGCCTGATCGAATTCTCCGCTCGGCTCGTCTACCGGAGTGTAATTTACCAGTGCTCTGACCTCCTTTTCTCCGAATGGTGAAGTCTTGACGTTGCACGGAAGCAAGGTCGTGCTGTCGTCCAACTGAAGGAACAGCAGATTGTCAGACGCGTGTTTTACGGTAACCAGGGCATTGGGGAGTGAGTATCTGTAACAATTGTTGTCATCATCGTCCAGACACGACTGAAGGGTAAAAGCTCCTGCCAGAATAGCTGTGGCAGCAAACAGATGCTTGATGCTAAAAGATCTTTTCATAGTTTGTATTTCTTTCTATTAAAATTAGTATTGATAAAATCATTTCTCTGTAGATAGAAATACCAAAATCCCGGAATACTGCATCTACTGGGTAGTTAATTAATGATAAAGTGCCGGATGCCTGTTTTTCTTGGGCAAACTTCTTGTTAAAGTCTGGGCAAGCGTTGAGAGAGGGTAGTGGAAGAGCTTTCAGACGTCTACAGTTATTGCAGGAGATATACGCAGTTAGGCATTAAAACTGCATTAACTGTTGCAGTGTTGCTGCATTGACTGTTGCAGTAGTATTGCATTAACTGATGCAGTAACCTTGGGTTAACTGTTGTATTAGTCTTGCCTTAACTGTAGACTTTTGCGCATTATAAAAGACGTGATAAACATTTCATACTCAACTTTAGTTTCCTTAAATTTATTTGTTACTTTTGCAAGTATCATCATTTTGTTAAATCTGTTTAGAGGGTTGAGTTATGGAATTGAATGACAAAATAGTAATTTATCGTTCGGAAGATGGAGAAACACAGCTTAAGGTCAGAATAGACCAAGATACGGTATGGTTGAACGCCTATCAGATAGCCGAACTATTTGGGCGCGATTCAAAAACAATCCGTAAGCATATAGACAATGCCATAAAAGAGGAACTTGCGGGCGAAGTGGTTGTCGCAAATTTTGCGACAACCACAGCACACGGCGCGCTGGAAGGCAAAACCCAGACACATGATGTACGTTTTTATAACCTTGATGTCATCATCTCGGTGGGTTATCGGGTCAAATCAAAAAAAGGTGTGGACTTTCGCCGATGGGCCAATAGAGTGCTGAAAGAATATCTGGTGAAAGGCTATGCCATCAACAAATCTTTGACCGAACAGCGTTATACAGAATTGAAGCAATTGGTAACGGTCTTGGGCCGTACAGTCAAGGCACAGGAAACATTGACTTCCGATGATGCGCTCAATCTGGTGGAGGTCGTTTCTGATTACGCTTATGCTCTCGATACTTTAGATCGGTACGATTATCAGCAATTGGCGGTAGAGCAGACCACCAACGAAGCTAAGTTTCATGCTACTTACGAAGGAGCCATGCAGGCCATAACAGAACTGAAAGAAAAATTCGGTGGAAGCCAATGGTTCGCCCACGAGAAGGATGATTCTTTTAAAAGCTCTATCGGGCAAATATATCAGACTTTTGGCGGGCAAGATCTTTATCCTTCTGTAGAGGAAAAAGCCGCCATGCTGCTTTACCTTGTGACGAAAAACCATTCATTCAGCGATGGAAACAAACGCATTGCGGCCACCCTCTTTCTGTGGTTTATGGCCGGCAATGGCATTCTTTATAATCCGGATGGGAGCAAACGCATTGCCGACAACACCCTTGTGGCTCTTACACTGATGATAGCCGAGAGCCGTACGGAGGAAAAGGATATCATGGTGAAAGTAGTGGTCAACCTGATTAACAAGAACAATTATGAGTAAGACGGGGGGCCATTCTTTTATGTCAACGTCCGCTTGTCCAAAAACTCTTGGAAGGTTTGTTTGTAGCTGTCGCTGACAGGAATGTAGTTTTTGCCAAAAACAATGCGTCCGCGGTCGATGATGCGGATTTTGTCTTTCTGAATAATATACGAGCGGTGTACCCGCATGAATCGGGAAGCCGGAAGCATTTCTTCCATCGCTTTCATGCTCATTAGCGAGAGGATGGGTTTGGAATTGCCTTCTTCGTAGATTTTGATGTAGTCTTTCAGTCCTTCAACATAAAGAATGTTTTTCAGTTCAATTTGCACCAGCTTATACTCACTCTTGACGAAGATGCTGTCAATCTCTTCTTTGGGCTGTTGCAGAAGTTCGAACCATTGTACGGCCTTGTTGGCAGCCTGAAGGAAATCGACATACGAAATGGGTTTCAACAAATAATCCAAGGCATTGACTTTATATCCGTCGATGGCATACTGGCCAAAAGCTGTAGTGAAGACAATACGGGTATGTGAATTGACCATTTTGGAGAATTCCAAACCGTTTAATTCGGGCATTTGGATGTCCAGAAACAGCAGGTCTATCTGTTTGCCCGGCAATTCTTTCATGGCTTGCACAGCGCTGGAATACTTGCCCGCCAATGTAAGAAACGGGGTTTTATTGACGTAGCTCTCCAAAAGGTTAAGAGCTAACGGTTCATCATCTACTATTGCACAGTTCAGAGTCATAGTCTTTGGTTATTATATGTTGATTACAAGAACAGATCTGTATTCGGTATTGTCTTCACTGACTCCGTGTTCCCAGTTGTAACGGCTCGGATAAGTGAGTTCCAGTCTTTTTCGCACCTGTTCCAGTCCGATGCCGCTTCCGCTTTTGTCCGCTTCGTTTTTAGGATGGTAGCTGTTGTAGATTTCGCAGCGTACTTCCTGTTCGCTTTCGGAGAAATGAATGCGTATATAACTAGGCTCGGTAGGTGAGATGCCATGCTTGAAAGCATTTTCTATTAAAGAAATAAATATCAATGGGGCAATCTCTGTCCGGCTGTCGGGTCGGACAGAGATTGCAGTTTCTACTGTTACATTGGAAGACAGCCGTATACGCATCAGTTCGATATAATTGCGTATGAAGTCCATTTCCTTTCCCAGGGGAACAAAATTCTGCTGGTTGTCATATAGCACATGACGCAGCAAACGGCTTAATTCCTGTACGGCAGCCTGTGCCTTGTCTGTATCGAAAGCTATCAGTGCATAGATGTTGTTGAGTGTGTTCAGCAGAAAATGCGGATTCAGCTGATTGCGCAGATTCTTCAACTCGGCTTCCGTACGGCTCTTTTCAGCTTCGCGTCGGGCTGCTTCGATCTGTCCCCATCGTCCGCTTAACCGGATGGCTGTACTCAGTCCGACTGTCAGGATCATGGAGAAGATATCCCGAAGGAAGAATATCCAGCGGGGGGGAGCCATTGGCTTGTCCTGGTCATGTTCCTTCCTTGGAAACCGTACCGATATATAGTCTTGCCAGAAATGTACTCCAATCGCAGTACACAGTATCAGCAATATATTCAGAATGAAATATTCTTTCGTCCGTCCTTTAAACAAATAATGGGGGATGAGGATAAAATAGTTCACGTAGAATACGATCAAAAAGGTGACCGGTACTATACCTCCGTGGTGCAGGTAGTCTTGCCAGCTGATTGTAAATCCGCTACGTGTCATCATGATGAACGGAAAGGCAAATACGATTCCCCAGCCAATGATGTGTATCATGGCTTCGATGATGTGGTAGCGGGAGGAAGCTTCTAACTGTTTCATGGTGTTGCAAAGATAGCAAAATATTTGAATTATTCGTATCGGATGGCTTCAATAGGATCCAGGTCGGCTGCTTTTTTGGCAGGATACCATCCAAAGAATACGCCTGTAATGGTACATACTGCAAACGAAAGGAGCACGCTCCACGTCTGGATATATATGGGCCAATGGGCTACGTTTTTCACAATGAATGAAGCTCCGCATCCTATAATGACCCCGATGATTCCTCCGGTAATGCTGATCAGTATGGCTTCGATCAGGAACTGACTTAAGATATCAATTCCCCGTGCGCCGACAGACATACGCAAGCCGATTTCGCGTGTACGTTCCGTAACCGATACATACATGATGTTCATAATACCGATGCCGCCTACTACCAGTGAGATTCCGGCAATACATGCCAGCAGTGTGGTCATCAGGTCGGTGGTAGAGTTGAGCATGCTGCTCAGCTCCTGTTGGGAACGGATGGTGAAATCGTCGTCGTCGCTTTCTTTCAACTTATGGTTACGGCGCAGGATTTCAGTGATTTCTTCGCTCGCATTGTCGGTCATGTCCTCGGTCAAGGCCGAAGCAAAGATTCCCTCCAGATAAGTTTGTGCCAGCAGACGTTTCATAACGGTGGTGTAGGGAGCCAGCACTACATCATCCTGGTCCATACCCATTGAGTTGTATCCTTTCGATTTCAGTACGCCTACTACCCGGAAAGGCACCTGATTGAAGCGGATGATTCTGCCTATAGGGTCTTCGTTAGGGAAGAGGTTGTCGGCTATGGTTTTACCAATGACGCACACCTTGGCAGAAGTCTGTATGTCGCTTTCAGTGAACATTTCGCCGCTTTCGATGTTGAGCTGGCGAATTTCGAGATAGTCGATACCTACACCGCTTACCGAAGACGGGTAGTTATTATTGCCGGCGATAAGTTGGCCGGATGACGATACGTTGGGACTGATGGCCGAGATATAGTTGGTCTCGTTGCGCAACGATTCGTAATCGGTCAGCTTCAGGGTCTGCATCGAACTGGGATCCTGACGTACACCGCCACGCATATCTGCACCCGGATGTATCATAATCATGTTCGATCCCATTTCTGAGATTTGTTTCTGTATACTCTTTTTCGAGCCTTGTCCGATAGCAAGCATGGTGATGACCGAAGCTACACCAATGATGATACCCAACATGGTCAGGAAGGCACGCAGCTTGTTGTTGGCCAGTGCGCGAAGAGCTATTTTAAATAGATTAGTACCATTCATTGCATTGTTGTTTTTATGAATTGTTCGGATTCGGAAGGGTGATTCTCTTATGTACAATTAGTCATCCTCTTCCTGTTTGGGAAGCGCTGCCAGTGCTTCTGCCGCATCCAGGATATGGTCATTCAGCCGATCTTCTTTCACCTGTCCGTCGCGAAGCACAATGTTGCGGCTGCTGTATTGGGCTATTTCGGGATTGTGGGTCACAAAAATGATTGTACGCCCTTCGGCATGCAGTTTTTGAAACAATACCAGAATCTCGAACGAGGTTCGTGTATCCAGGTTTCCGGTTGCTTCGTCGGCCAGGATAACTGCGGGGTTGTTTACCAGCGCACGGGCGATGGCCACACGTTGCATCTGTCCGCCCGACATCTGGTTCGATTTATGCTCCAGACGGTCGCCCAGGCCTACGGCTTTGAGCGCTTCGATTGCCCTTCTTCTCCGTTCTGCGGCCGATACGGCAGAGTTGTACATCAGTGGCAGTTCGACATTCTCTACCGATGTCGTTTTGGGAAGCAGGTTGTAGTTCTGAAATACAAAGCCGATTTTCCGGTTACGCAGTATGGCACGCTGAGGCTTCGACATGGTACGTACGGAGATACCGTCCAGCAGATATTCTCCGCTGGTGGGGGTATCAAGGCATCCTAATGTGTTCAGCAGGGTCGATTTTCCCGAACCGGATGTTCCCATGATGGTAACGAATTCTCCTTCGGTGATCGTGAACGAGACGCCACGCAATGCGTGGACAGTCTCGTCTCCTACCTGGAAGTTCCGTTTGATATTTTTAAGTTCGATAACGACTTTACTCATGATGATTGCATTGATGGATTATTTGTTTTTCTTCTTGTTATTTCCCGGAGGGCCTGGCATAAACGGACTTTTCTCACTGCTGCCGTTTTCGCTCATGTCAGAAGGAACATTGTTTCCGTTTGGATTGCCTATGGTTGCTTCGGTAACGATGGTGGTACCTTCGCTGATACCACTGGTTATTTCAGTATAGATGCCGTTTGAGATACCTACTTCTACCGGATGTGCGGTAAATGTATTTCCTTCACGGGTCCATACTTTGTGTTCTGCGTTGCAGTCGTTGACAATATCTTCTTCGCTGATAAGCGGTGCTTCCGGTGTAAAGCGCAGAGCACGTGAGGGTACGCAGAGTACGTCTTTTCTGTCCAGCGTGTATATGGTGGCATTGGCAGTCAGTCTTGGTTTGAGCTTCAGGTCCGGATTCGGTGCCGAAATGACAACCTCGTATGTCACAACCGTGCTGGAGGAAGTAGTGCTGGTCGAGCTTGAAGAGCTGTCGTCTCCCAGACGGATCTGAGTTACTTTTCCTTCGAAAACGTCATTCGGATAAGCATCAACTGTAAACGTTACCCGTTGGCCTTCCTCTACACCGCCTATGTCAGCTTCGTCTACATCGGCCACTACCTGCATCTGGGTCAGGTCGGCGGCAATCGTAAACAGGGTAGGAGTTTCGAAGCCGGAAGCAACGGTCTGTCCTTCTTCTACGTCTTTGCTGATTACTACTCCGTCGATGGGCGAGGTGATAGTTGCGTATGCCAGGTTACGTTCGGCCTTGGCCAATGTCGCTTTACAGCTTTCGTAGGTGCTTTTGGCTTTCTCGTAGTTATAGAGCGAAAGTTCGTAATCGGTGTCGCTTATCAGTTGTTTCTCGTGCAAGCCTTTGTTGCGTTCGTAGTTCTTTTTCTGGTATTCGTATTCGGCTTTAGCTCCATTATATGTAGCTTTCTGCGATTCAACTTCTGTCAGCAGAGTCACACGGTCCATTTCGGCTATGAGCTCTCCTTTGGTTACTACGGAATTGTAGTCGACATAAATCTTGTCGATAATTCCACTGACTTGGGTTCCGACTTCTACTTCGGTCACCGGTTCAATGGTTCCGGTAGCCGTTACCGATTCGGAGATTTCACCTTTGCTTACTGTGGCTGTGGCATAAGTCACCTTACGCTTGGTCGACGAACTTCCCAGCAGCCAGGTTCCTATGGCAGCTATCACAACGATAACTGCGATGAGAAGGATGATTTTTTTCTTGTTCATATATTGTGATTTTAAATATTATAGATGTTAGTCCGGATAAAAATCCTGTTTCTCTTCTGTTGGTCAGATTGAAATCTGCTCTCCCTGATAGAATTTTAATAACTGCGTATTGAGGATGGCCATGTATTTGGCTTGCAGCATTTCCTGTTGGGCACTCAGCAGGTTGTTTTTCTCGGTCAGCAGTTCTACGGTATTTTTCATACCGAAATTGAACTGTTCCTGAACCAGGTTATAGCTTGTCTGGGTACTTTTCAGCTTTTCGACGGCTGCCACATAGCGCTGCTGGGCACTGTTGGCATCGAGCCACAGGCTTTCGATGCTCTTGTAAAGATTCTTTTGTTCGTCAAGCAAGTCCAGTTCGCTGGTCTGTTTCTGGATTTTAGCCTTCTGTACAGCACTTTTTGTCTGTCGATTGGTAAAAATAGGAATGCTGATTGTCAATCCCAATGAGTTGTTCCAGTTCTGCTTTATCTGTTCGGAAAAGCTGAAGTCGTTGCCATTGGCATTGGTACTACCGATACCTGCGCTTAAGCTTAAAGTGGGGATATAGCCTGCTTTAGCTATTTTGATGTCCAGGTCGGATGTTTCCACGTTCAGTCTGCCGGCTTCGATTTCCGGACGCAGTGCGAGGGCCGAACGGTATACATCGGCTTTGGCTGGCAGAGGCGTCAGTATGTTTTCGTCGCTGAGTGCCGGTATATAAAGGTTCATTTCCTCTTCACCGTCCAGTTCTAGCAGTTGTTTCAGTTGTAACTTATAATCTTGTAATGTGGCTTGTGCTGTGACGAGCTGATATTTGTCGGTGCTGACCTGTGCTTCCAATTGTGCTAAGTCGCTTTGTGCAATACTCCCTGCTTCGAACAGCGATTTACCGCGTTCGTACTGGGCTTTGCTCAGTTCCAGAGTCGACTCGTTGACTTTTACCGATTCGGCGGCGTACAGTATCTGTATGTAAATCTGAGTGATACTTTCTTCGATGCTGTTTTCGCTTTGCGCTACGTTCAAGTCGGCAATGCGGCTGTTCAGTTGTTGCTGTTTCAATGTGTTCAGCCGTTTGCTGCCGTTGTAGAGGGTCCAGTTCATATCAATGCCATAGCTTCCGTTGTACGATGTTTTGCTTTGGCTACTGGTAATGTTGTCTCCACTGATGATGGTACCGTTTTCACTGTTCGGGCGGTTTACAATACGCTGGCTGACACTGGCCGACAGGCTGGGGAAAAGTGAGGCTTTCGCAGTCTTGACATCTACTTCGCTACTTTCGGCACTCAGCTTGTTTCTACGGATTGTAATGTTTTGCTGAAGTGCATATTCTATGCACGTCCGCAAGTCCCACTGCTCAGGCAGAGTGCTGGACTGTTCCGTATCTGCCTGGACGGCTGTTTGTGCAATACTGTCATTTTGCGCTAAAAGTATTGTACTATTGGCCATACAGAGAGTAATTACCGTCAATTTTCTAACATTTTTCATATCGGATTCTTCTATTTGATGTTCTTTTGCGTAGACAAAAGTACGTCCGTTTCCGACGAACGACAAAAATGATAGATGTTTGCTCGGATTTTGCCGCCTAAAAAAAGATTTTTCTCGATAGAGCCGTTTGGTATTTAGAATCTCTTCATGGGAGCTTTACGAAGATACTATTGGTGCGGCTGATATTACGTTACTGGTGGAAGTCGACGGTGGACTGGCGAGTGCCTTTGAATTTTATCTGAAGATGGAACCCTTATCATCCCTATGGGGGTGTGCCGAAACCAAAAGTAACTAACATCTTGTTATTTTTAGGCACCGATTACGCGGAAAAACGTAAAGAAAAAGAAGAATTATCATCATCCGCGAAATTTCGTGTAATCTGTGCCTAAAGGAGACGGTTCCTTAATTTGACACACTTTCAGATCCTATCAAAATGGAATTCATTCAGGCGGAAATTTAGGAACCAATTTCATGAGCCTTAATATTTGTTTCTGCCTTTTCTGTATATAGGGTGAAGGGTGTGCCGAGTCGAAACGGATGGGGTTGGGCAGGGTAGCGGCGATAAGTGCGCATTGGCCGGCGCTTAGCTTTCGGGCTGTTGTCTTGAACTTCAGCTTGGCAGCCGCCTGGGCACCATAAATGTTGGGACCCATTTCGATGGAGTT
>ULPI01007177.1_pt1 | contig 20021 bp, 17 predicted proteins | sample 1953381 | NCBI WGS metagenome assembly ULPI01 (sample SAMEA4835626, study PRJEB28245) | human gut metagenome | biome: gut microbiome; material: fecal sample | place: Denmark | collected 2008
AAATACCAATTACAAAAATAAATATTAAAATTTTTTCTAATTTATTTTTAAAGAAAACTCGAACAAAAACAGAATGTATTACCTTTTAATATAATACATTCTGTTTTGTTGACTAACCTATCATGGAATCCGTCTTTTCAATATAGCATCTTCACGTGCTTTCTCATCTTTTTCACATTTTGTAATATATCGTGTGCCATCGTAAATCTGAGTTTTTTTCCTTTCGGGCATATACTTTATAGGACAATTTTCTTTTTTACAAAGTGCACATTGCAAATTGTTTTTTAAGACATCAAAAAATGTAAGCTTTGCCATATCTTTTCACTCCTTAACAATTTTGTTTGCGAGTTACATTAAAAGTCCGTTTGAGTATCAGCCTCCTTAATATAATCAAGAAGTTTTGAAAATCTTTCATCATCTGCATATAACAACTTATCCCATTCATACCAAATGTCAAAAGCCGTTTCTGCACCATCTTGTACCATTTGCTGAACTTTTTGACTGTTAAAAACAACATTATTTTCTTGCCTATCTAAAGGATTTTGACATCCCATATCTTGATAAACCTTTGCTTGTATGTCAGCTTCTAATTTATCGCAATGATAAGCAAAAATTGCTTCATTTGTTTTCCTTTCATCAAATTCTAACAATAATGCGAAGTATTCTTCCTTCTTTATTAAGTCACCTAGAATTTCTTTGATTGCTACATGTTCTTTTTCCATTTTTTCTTCTGGAGCGATATTATCAAATGGAGTAATATCTCCTATAACAACTTCACCTAACTCGTGAAGAACTAGCATTTTTATTACCTTACCGATATCTAAATGTGTTTCAAATTCAGAGTCGATACTTAATGCCAGTATGCATGTTCCATAAACATGTTCAGCAATACTTTCAATTCTTTCCTTACTTACATTCCAATGCGTTTCATCCCAACCACTTCTAATTTTATATTTCAGCTGTGTAGCTAAAAGATAAAACTTAATTGTACTTTTCATCCTTTCTTCCATGTAAATTCCTCCTTCAATAATTATTGTGTTGCTAGTGGTTCTTTATGTTTAAACTCCAAAAGGAGATTATAAAATTAATATGCTTACTTGCTAGATCTTAATAATTATACCATATAATTTTACCTCTTTCAATAATTCGCTATTTTCCAACATTTCAAATATTATAAAGCTAAAAAATTATATTATAGAAAGAAAAAATACAATAAATTCCTACTGCATTACTATTACATCATTTTGGCAAAAATAAACCTTGTAAAATATTGATATTTCAATACTTACAAGGTTTTTCATGTTTTGGTGCGGATGAGAGGACTCGAACCTCCACGCCGTTGGCACTGGTTCCTAAGACCAGCGCGTCTGCCAGTTTCGCCACATCCGCTTCTATTTACTTGACATTTGTTATTGTAGCATATTCTCCTTTCATAGTCAAGTAAATTTGTATATTTTTTCGCTACTATCAAACTATATTTTACTTTTACAATTTCACACTATAATTATCAAATTATCATACAGAGATTTTATTTTCTTTTTAACTTAATGAGGCTGTATTTTATAAGAATTACTTTTACATTGCTATACATTACTATTTTTATTTAGTATATTTTCTTAATTCTTCACCTAGTTCTTCCCACATAATCATTTTTTCTTCTATCATAGTATTTTTATTATCTATACAATCTTGCATTTCTTTTAATTTTATATAATCTGTACTATATTCCTCTTTTTCCATTTCTAATCTTACATTTGATACTTCGTTTTCTAAGTTATTTATTTCTTGTTCTAGTTTTTCTATCTTTGATTTAATTCTTCGTATTTCTTTATTTATAAAATATTGATTACTTCCTTTTGTATTTGTTTTTTCTGCTATATCTAAATTTGTATTTAAGTTTTCTTTTTTATTGATATTTGTATTTTTATTTATATACATATCTATAATTGTATTCTCTTTTGTCTTTAAACTTCTATTTTCGTAATTTAACTTATTTTCTTCATCACAATTTCTGTATTTTTCTTCATATTCTGTATATGTTCCATTAAAATATGTTACACCATTTGAATTAAAAATTAGCAATGAATCTGCAATTTTGTTTACAAAATACCTATCATGGGAAACAAAAATTAACGTTCCTTTATATTCTTTTAATATATTCTCCAAACTTTCTTTACCTATAATATCCATATGATTGGTTGGTTCGTCAAGTAACAGCAAATTTGCACCTTTCTTAAATATTTTACATAATTGAAGTCTTGCACGTTCTCCACCTGACAATACTTTTATTTTCTTAAAAACATCTTCTCCTGAAAATAAAAATGTTCCTAATATTGTTCTTATTTGTGTTGTTGTTAATTCTGGAAATGTTTTATAAAAATCATCAAATACCGTATCTTCTGGATTTTTAAATTCCATTTGTTGGTCAAAATACTGTTTATCTACATGATAACCATATTCAAAACTACCAGATATTTTAGGTATATTTCCATTTAATGTTTTTAAAAGTGTTGACTTACCTATTCCATTTTCTCCTATAATCGCAAGTTTTTGTCCCTTATATAAGTCAAAAGAAATGTTTTGTATAGCCTTATTATATCCTATTTCTAGTTCTTTAACAGATAGCACATTTTTTCCACTTTCCATTTTTATATTAAAATTCATATGAAATGTTTTTAAGTCATATTTATTTGGTTCATCTATTATTTGCATCTGCTCTATTTTCTTTAATTTAGACAAAGCCATTTTAGCTTTTGTAGGCTTATATCTAAATCTATCTGCAATTGATTGTAGTCTTTTTATTTCTGCTTGTTGATATTCATAATCTTTTATTTGTTTTTCATAATTAATTCTTTTTTGCTTTTCAAAATCGGTATAATTTCCTATATACTCAGTCATTGTTGAATACTCTATTTCATATACTTTATTAACAATTCTATCTAAAAACATCCTATCATGTGACACAATTACAACTGATTTAGTATAATTTCTTAAATAATTTTCAAGCCATTCTATGGCAGTTATATCTAAGTGATTAGTTGGTTCGTCTAAAAGCAGTATATCTGGCTTACTAAGTAAAAGCTTTAAAAAAGCAACTTTAGTTCTTTGTCCTCCAGAAAATTGATCCATAGTTTTACTTTTATCTTCATTTGTAAATCCAAACTTTTTTAAAGCTACTTCATATTCTTTTTTATATGTATAGCCATTCATTATTTCAAACTTCTCTAAAGCTTCTGTATATTCTTTTATATTTTTTTGATTACTATTATTTTGCATATCATTAGCTAACTTTGTAATCTTATTTTCCAAGTTTAGAATTGGAGCATATACCTTTAAAATCTCTTCTAATAAAGTTTTAGAAGAATCTTGAAAATCCATCTGCTTTAAAAAGCCTATTGTTGGAGAGCCTTGTATATATATATTAAATTTTTCTTCTTCAATCCCCTCTTCAAACATAGAATTATCTATTATCGCATTTAAGAGTGTACTTTTTCCACAGCCATTTCTACCTACAATAGCTATTTTATCTTTTTCCTTTATTTCAAAATTTATTTCCTCTAAAATTGTCTCAGCTCCATAAGATACTGAGCCATTTACTATTTTATAATTCATTTTCTTTCCTCTTTTATTTATCTATTTCTACATTTCTAAACTTTATCTTTGTAAATTTATATCATATTATAAAGTAACCCCATCGCATCGCGGTGGGGTTCTGAAAGTGTTAATCCATTTTTACGTAATATCCATCGTTCTTGTTTGTAAGCCTATTATATCGGCAATTTGGACTGTTTCGCCGGTTGCAGTTCATACAATTAAAGGTTCTGCAAAACGGATAAAACTCTTCGTCCACTAATGTGCCATATTCAGCAAACAATATCGTACCATCTTTTCCTTCAATAACAATTGTGCCATTAAAATTGTCTTTCTCCATTCCAATGGTTTTTCCATCGATAGTAGCCACTCCAAGATCAAAATCCACTTTCTTATACATCTCTCTGTATCCTCCTAATGTTGTATTTTGTCCAAATCGGACGATGTATAAGAATATTATACCACTTTTTAATAAATAAATCAAAACATAAGAAATGCCACTTCTAACATATGCTAAAAGTGGCTAAAGTAAAATCACTAAATATTAATATAAAGTCCTTTTCTTTTGGAATATTTTTGATTATTTCTGCATGAAGGTTTTTCCGAAGATTTGCAATGAGGCCCACAATTATTATTTCTACAAAATTGATAAAAATTTCCTTTTCTATCAACAGTCCCATAAAAAGCAAGTCTCAATGCTATTTTACCATTTAACCTAACCACAAAACCTTCATCAATTTTTTTAATCACTTGACCAATAATTATTCCATTTTGTAATACTTCATTATCATTTAGTTCTACTTTTTTATACATACTTCTGCCTCCACTAAGATGCTAATATTGTTCTCTTAGAACAACTACTTAAGTATTATATCATAAGTTAATAAAAAAAGACAAATGTAAATACTTTTTTTGTTCTCTTTATAAACTTAAATGTGTTTCCGATTTATTTATAGTTTTATAATTCTTACTAAGTCTCCTTTTCCTTGAACACCAACTGTTGTACCAATTTCTGTTCCATTTTTAAAACATTTAAATGTTGGTATACTCATAACATTATACTTTTCTGCTAGTTCTGGACATTCATCTATATTTATTTTTGCAAATTTAACTTCATTTCCCATTTCTTTTTCTAATTCTTCTACAACTGGAGCCATCATTCTACATGGTCCACACCATTCTGCCCAAAAGTCTACCAATACTGGTTTTTCTGCTTTTAATACTTCACTTTCAAAATTTTCACTTGTTATTTTTATAACTGACATTTTAAATTCCTCCTTATTAAATAATTATTTTTAAATTATTATAAATTTTTTTCTAAATTAATATAATTTCCACATCTTCAAGTTCAAATTAAAAATTTTTTTAATTAATCGTTTATTTTATAATATTTTTTTACACTGAAATTTCTATATTATTTTAAGTTAATTTTAGTTATTTTTAAGCTTATTTACTATTTCTAATCCTACTTTTGTTCCTTCATATGTAGCCTTGCTTATCTGAAGTATTCCTCCTGTACAATCTCCACATGCATATAAATTTGGAACTGTAGTTTCCAAATTATCATTAACAATAATTTTGTTGTTTTCTACCCTTGCACCTATTTTTCTAGCTAAGTCATTTGTACTAGCTGTGCCAATTGCAACAAATATTCCATTTATATTTTGTGCTGTGTCATCCTCAAAAACAATTTCGTCTACTTTTTCAAAGCCTCTTACTTCTCGTACTTTTTTTTCGTTTACATTTAAATCTATATCTCTATTTTCTACTAATTTTTCACTATTAGTTAAAAGTGTTACAGATTTTACTACAGGTTTCAATATTTCAGCTTCATGTATTGCATAGTTTCCACTTCCAAGTACAGCTACGTCTTTGTTTCTATAAAAAAATGCATCACATATTGCACAATAACTAACACCTTTTCCTTCAAATTCTTTTATTCCTTTTATATTTGGAACATTTCTACTCACACCTGTTGCAAGTACTACATATTTTGCTTGAAAGATATTATTTACTGTTGTTACTTCAAATTGACTTGTGTAATTTAGTTGCACAACTTCATCTTTTACAAATTCTATATTTAAATTTTCCAATTGTTTTAAACCATTTTCATATAAATCTTTGCCTGAAATATTTTTAAAACCATAATAATTTTCTATTTTTCTAGCTTTTCCAAGTGTTCCTGTATCTTTTGAAATTACAAGTACATTAGCACCACCTCTTTTAGCATAAACAGCTGCTGAAACACCTGCAGGACCACTTCCTATTATTATAATATCATACATTCTTTTTTTCTCCCATACATATAATATGATTATATATAGTTAATTATTCTTTTTACATTTTTTATTATTTCAAGTTTATGATTGAAAATTATTAGTAATAAAGCCCTAAATTGACTAAACCATGGAGTCAATTTAAGGCCTTTTTGATAATATCTTAACCAAATAAATTAAAATTGGTATATATTATTAAATACATTTAGAATATACTTAAAATATTTAATGATACTTAATAATATAAATTTATTTAATAACTATTTTATATCTAAAACCAATAATTAATCTACAAAGTTAAAATCATCTTTAAATTTTTCTTTAAATTTCTCAAATACAGCATTTAAGATATCTTCATCTTCAACACTTACATAAGACTCTTCATCTTCATTTTCTGTATCTTCTAATTTTAATATTACTACTTCTCCTGGTTCTTCTGCCTCTTCTTCATCCTCAACTGGTAATAATATTACATATTCTTCTCCTTCATATTCAATTAAGTCTAAGAATTCGAATTCTACTTCATTTCCATCCTCATCATTTAATGTTAATATATTGTCTAATTCCTCTCCTTCATTTTCTGTTGGAATGTTGTTTTTATTCTCGTCCATATTTTCTCCTTTCAAATTTTTATATTTATTAAAATTGTATTTCTACAATGTTAAAATCTAATTTAATTATTACTTTTATTATTTGTAATTTTATAAAACATATACTAAATTTAATTATTTTTAGATAAACTAATATTTATTAAATAATAAATTTTCTAAAAATATCAATTTGGCATATTATCTTTTCTATTAATATACATTTCTAAAATATATACTGCAGATATTGTATCCACTAATTCTTTCTTTTTATATTTATTTATATTGAGAAAATTCATAGTTTTATGGGCTGCTACAGTAGTCAGTCTTTCATCTATTTCTACTATTTGTACTTTATTAAATTTACATTTTAGTTTGTGAATAAACTTATTCGTTACTTCTACTCTTTCTGTTCTTGTCCCATTCATATTAATTGGTATTCCAATTACAAATGTATCTATCTCATATAGTTCCATTATTTCTTCTAGTCTCTTCAAAACTATTTTGTCATTTCCTTTATGATTAACTGTCTCTAGCCCTTGAGCAGTAATACCTAGCTCATCTGTAATAGCTAGGCCTACTCTACTATCTCCATAATCTATTCCTAATTTTCTCATTTCTAATCATCTATTCCTATATAATTCTTTACCATTTTTTCTAAAAGTTCGTCTCTTTCTACTTGTCTTATTAGGTTTCTTGCATTATTATGACTTGTAATATATGTTGGGTCTCCTGATAATATATACCCTACTATTTGGTTTATAGGATTATAACCTTTCTCTTCTAATGATTTGTATACCTGTTTTAAAATTTCTCTTGCCTTTATATTTTTATCTCTTTCTACTTTAAAACTAACTGTTTCATCCATTCTCATAACGCATAACCTCCTTTATAAATTATTAATATCATTTTCTTTTGGGTTTGTAGAGTCTAAATATTCCTCTAACTTCTTTGTTACCCCATCTAGAGATGTTCCTTTATAATATGTTGAAAGAACAATATTTATTATAGGTGTAGCAAATTCTTCTGTTTCGTCAGGTTCTTCACCTGCTTTTGGTATTTCTAGACTCTCTATTCTCTGTTTTATGTCTTTCATAAAATCTGCAACTGTATTTGTTTCTATTCCAGAAAATACAATTGCAAATTTAGGTCCCATATATCTTACAAAAATATATTCATCTGAAATATTTTTACTAATTACATTACACACTTCTGTAATAACATTATTTCCTGTTTCTCTATTAAATTCATTGTTAATTTCTACTAAATTTATTATTTTAAACATACAAACTGTTGAAGTTGTATATTTATCTATTATCTTTTTAGCATCTCCATATAAATATTCTGCTGTTTTTAATTTACTAAATTGGTCATCTCTAACTATATTCTGAAGCGTTTCTTGTGTCTGAATTGTTTTTAACACAGCAACAATATTACCTTTTATTACTTCTAACATTGTTACATCTACATTGTCAAATTCGTGAGGTCTTCCACCTTCTATAATCCAATATCCTATGTATACATTATCTATATACAAAGGAAAAAACATAGCAGATTTTGCTCTTCCAAACTCCATTTTTTGATATGGAAGTCTTTCTCCTTCTCTATCTATAGTTATATATTTTGGTACAGCAGTTTCTATACTTTCTTTAAAAACTTCTTCACTATTTAAATTGCTTAAAGTTTCCCAATGTTTTTCTTCTACATTAGATGCTCTTACAACATATTCTGCTCCATTATATGTTACTATTGTTGAATATTTTATTTCATATCTTTCTATTAAAATATTATTTATTTTTTCTAGTTTTTCATCAGTAGAACTACATTCTCCTAATGCATTCATAAAATCTTGCAATATATTCAAATTTGTTATTTTTTGATTAATATTGTTAAAACTTTGTATTTTTTTATGAATAGACATATTATAGAACATCAATGCTGCAATTATTACTACTAACAATACAATCACTGCTATTATCAAAAGTTATCACCTCACTTATTTGCAATAAACTACTAAAAATTATTTTTCATTTTATTTAATGTATCATTCATACTACTATTAAAAGTTGTAGTATTTTTATAATTTCCAAATCCCGACTTACCTTGCTTTTTGCCAGAATCTTTAGATATTAATGGATATACCATATTTGATAATTTTGATAATGCTAGCATAAAGTTTTTTGAATATCCATTTGTCGTTATTTTACAATTTACTAATCCTTCTAAATATTTTGAATATGTTTGATCTTCAAAAGGAATTACACAATAAGGAACCTCATCTTTATTAAATAATTCTGTCATAAATGACATTGCTGGATCATTGTAAAATGCCATTCCCCCTATAATTGTTCTATCTGTTATACTTTTTACTCTTAATACTTTATTTAATACAATTTTTAGTTTTCCTTGGTCAAGTATATTTTTTGCCTTCAAATCTCTTAAAAATGCTGTAAGAGGTTGAATTGTTAGTACATCATATGTTTGTACTAAATATATTTCTTGTACTATTCTAAAATACTCTATATTTGTATCAAAATCACAGTCTAGAAGGACTAAAGAATAATTGTTAATTAATGTTTGCATAATATTTTGTGCATCATTTATGTCAGCATTTTCGCCAGGAAGAGTTGTATATACATCTAAATTTCTGCTAACATTTATTCCTACTGGATTTCCTCTTCTTAAATTATCTATACAAGAATATGCTTTTTTTCTTAGCTCTTCTTCATTTTCTGTATAAATATAATATGCATTTTTATTTTTTGTTAAATCTAAAATTGCCGTTTTTATGCCACTTTGAGATATTACATCTGCTAAGTTATTTACTAAGAAAGATGTACCATTTTTTGAAGTTCCAACAAAAGCAACTGCTTTTTTGTCACTAGTGAATAGTCTTGTAAAGTCTATATTTTGGCTTTGTGTATATTGTAAACTTTGTGTATTTGGCACATAATTATTATTATTTGGCATATAGTTATTATCATTTTGAATATTATGGTTTTCTTCTCTATAGTCTTGTGAATCTACATTTTCTTCTTCATCTTCAAACCCTGGCAATATTGTTTCTGTTGGCATTTTATTATTAGTTGTTGGGGTATTATATGAATTATTATTTTCCTCTATATCATCAACTAAATCAAATAAATTTACACTTGGTTGTGCGTTTTTATTTGCAACAATATTTTCATATCCATCTTCTATATTATTTGATAATTTTTGTGTATTATTTACATTTGAGTTATTACTTTGTGCATTAATAGTTTGAGTAGGTTGTGGTTGAACTTTTTTAGGTCTACCTCTTCCTCTTTTAGGTTGTACTGGTTGCGCTTCTACACTTTCATTACCACTTATAGATATATCTTCAAAACCAGGTAGTACATTTGCCATTTCTGATGTAGAAGTATTATTATTTATATTACTTCCAACATTTTGTATATTAGTATCTTGAATAGGCTGTGGCTGAACTTTTTTAGGTCTACCTCTTCCTCTCTTAGGTTGTACTACTTGTTGCTCTACATTTTCAGTATTTCCTTCAGTAGCTCCTTCTCCAGATTCTATCATTCCCATTAATTCTTCTTTTATAGAAGCTAATGGATCATCATCTTCTTGTATATTTTTTTGTATTTGAGTATTTGTTGCATTATTACCATTTTGCATATTTTGGTAACCATTAGATTGATTATTTAATTCATGTTCTTCAAATAATGGATTTTGTTCTATCTTAGTTACTCTATTTATATTCATTGCGCTTGGAACAACTACTGGTTTAGTTAATTTATTTTTCTCTAATTGTTTTTGTACCAAGTCTAATTTAGCATTGTCAAATTTTGTAGTAGTTTTTTGGTTTTTATACTTATCTACAGAATCTTTGTATTTTACTTTTGAGTCTTTTGGTTGAGGTGCAGATATAACTTTTGCAGGCCCACCCATCATAACTTCTTGGTATTTAGGACACTCTGCTTCTAATACAGCTTTTACATTTAGTGGTAAAAATTTAGCTATTACTTTTAGCTGTGCATCTGTGTATTGTGACGCAATACTATTAAAACTATCTACATATTTTTCTTCATTTTTTCCAAGTCTTTTATAGTGCATCAAAATATTTTGTATTTCTACTTCACTAACATCATTTTCATTTTCTGCTTTATAATCTGCATCATCTGAATCTATTCTATAATAAATTTTAGCTTCTTTTTTAGAACGCGGAATATTTATTAATTTACATACATTTGTTATTGTTCTGTCTTGACCTAATAATGCACTATAAATTCCTATACTAAATAACTTTACTAAAATAGGGTCTGACTTACTTCTTCTGTCTGTACAAATTAAAATTATTGGAATATCTTTTCCAGAAGCATTTGATGCCTCGTCACTTATTTTATCTAATTTGTCAAAAATAAATTTGTCCATTACATCATAATTGTTATTGGAGAACATTTCTAAATCTTCTCCAATAACGATTCTATCATATGATTTATCTTCTTGTAATTCTTTTAAAAGTGCATTAAAATAATAAACATTTTTACTAGAAATTAATTCTCTATAATCTTGCTGATACTTTTTAATAATTGAATCTGATATATGCTCATTGTTTACTGCAAACAATACCTTCATTAGTTTATCCCCTCCAACCTCTTACTACGATAGCAAAAATTAATGGTAACACTTGGCATATAACCATGACAGTAATAATTCCTATCATTACGCCAAATCCTTTTTCTTGTGTGTCTAGTTTTCTTATTCCTAATACATATCTATGAATTGCAGCAACTACAATTCCTAAAAATCCAAGTGGAATACTATATATTCTAACTATATTTAATACATATGCAACAAAGCCGTATGTATCATTTCCGTAGGCTACTTGGTAATCTTTTAATGTATTCAATGCTTTGTCTTTTAACTCAACTAAATTTGTTGTTGATGTTGATTCTATTGAATTTTCCTGACTTACATTGGTTGCATAAACCGGAATCATAACTATACTTATTATTACAAATATTGCAATGATACTAACTACTATTTTCTTCATGTAAGTACTCCTTTCTTAATTTGCGTAAGTACATTTTAACTTATTATATGATACAATAATCTAATAAAAATATCAAGAAGAAAACAAGATATTTTTAATTTTATTCATAAAATTATTTTCAAAATGTAACATCTCTATTAATATTTTGTACATTTGTTAATTTTATCGACATAAATTTTATTTATTCATTTTGTATTCTTTTGCAGCTTTTATTAACCCTGCAAATAGGGGTTGAGGTTTATCTGGTCTTGATGTAAATTCTGGATGAAATTGGCTTGCAATAAAATAGGGATGATTTTTAATTTCTACCATTTCTACTAAATTTCCATCTGGTGACATACCAGAACAAATTAATCCTACTTTTTCTAGTCTTTCCTTATACTCGTTGTTATATTCATATCTATGTCTATGTCTTTCAACAATTTCTTCTTTTCCATATAATTTTCTTGCTAGTGAGTTTTCCTTTGTTATACATTTATAATTTCCAAGCCTCATTGTTCCGCCTTTATTTGTAACCTTCTTTTGCTCTTCCATTATATGTATAACAGGATTCTTACACTCTTTATCAAATTCTGTTGAATTTGCATCTTTTAAATTTAGTAAATTTCTTGCCGCTTCTATTACTGCCATTTGCATTCCAAGACAAATTCCTAAAAAAGGTATATTATTTTCTCTTGCATATTTAATTGTTTCTATTTTTCCTTCTATTCCTCTTGCTCCAAAGCCTCCAGGTACTACAATCCCGTTGCAGTCTGAAAATAGTTCTTGTATATTTTCTTTACATACTTTTTCTGAGTCTACAAATTTTATTTCTACAGGTACTCTATTTGCAAATCCACCATGTTTTATACTCTCAACTACAGATAAATACGCATCTTCCAATTTTACATATTTTCCTACAATTGCAATTCTTACAGCCTCACCTTTTATATTTTTAATTTTTCTTATTAAACTTTCCCACTCTTTATTATTAGGTTCTACATTATCTAAGTGTAAGTGTTTACAAACTTGTACTGCTAACCCATTTTTTTCTAATATTAAAGGAACTTCATATAAAATACTTGCATTACTATTTTCTATTACATTTTCGCTTCTAATATTACAAAACATTGCTATTTTTTCTTTCATAGAGCTTGGTATTGGAAGTTCTGTTCTACATACTAAAATATCTGGTTTTATTCCAATAGATTGTAATTCTTTTACCGAGTGTTGTGTTGGCTTTGATTTTAATTCATTTGTTCCAAAAATATGTGGTAATAATGTAACATGTATATATGCAACATCTTCTGGTAATTTTTCCAATCCAATTTGTCTTATTGCTTCCATAAAAGGTAAACTTTCTATATCTCCTACTGTTCCCCCAATTTCTGTTATTACAACATCTATATTGTCTTTCTCAAATTTATATATGCTATTTTTTATTTCGTTTGTTATGTGAGGTATTACTTGAACTGTTTTTCCTAAATATTCTCCATGTCTTTCTTTCTTTATTACTTCTGAATAAATTTTCCCTGTTGTTACACTTGAGTTGCCATGTAAATTAACATCTGTGAATCTTTCATAATGTCCCAAATCCAAGTCTGTTTCTGCACCATCTTCTGTTACATATACTTCTCCATGTTCATATGGACTCATTGTTCCAGGGTCTACATTTATATATGGGTCAAACTTTTGATTTACCACTCTATATCCTCTATTTTTTAATAACCTTCCTAATGATGCTGCCGTTATTCCTTTTCCTAACCCTGATACAACTCCTCCTGTTACAAAAATGTATTTAGTGTTCATATTAATACCTCCTCTACTATTTTTATATTCTATTTTACTTCATAACAATTCCAATCTCTATTAGCCAAACATAAATATGATTTAAATACCTTATTACCTGTTGCTTCTTCTAATGCTCTTTTGTATATTTCTATTTGCTTTCTATATTTATTCACTACATCTTGCTCTTTTCCATTTGCAACATAATCTGTTTTGTAATCTACTAATATAATATTTTCATTTTCATCTATAAAATATAAATCTATAACACCTTGAACTAAAATATTATCATTAGAATTAATATTATTATAAATTTCTGTTGCTGGTATATTAATATAAAAAGCTTGTTCTTTGTATACTTTTTTTGCTTTTCTTAAGTCTTCAAATATTTTCGACTTTGTATATTTATATAGTAAATTTATGTCTATATTATTTGATTCCTTTTCTGTTATTATTTCTTTTACAACTAGTTCATTTACAAAATTTTGAATATCTCTTATTGTATAGCATTTATTTTCATCTAATTTTTGTATGCACATATGAATTAATGTACCAATTTGTGCTTTTGTAATTTTATTATCCTTTAAAAATTTTGGTTTATCTAAAGTTATTGGAACATTATTTTCTAAATCTTCAAATAACTTCGTTTCTTCTATCTTTAATTTTTTTATAGATTTATTTATTTCACCAAATTGATTATTTTTTAATTCTTCTAACTTTACTTCTTCATTTTCTTTTAACTTCGTTTCTCCATCTTCTTCTAAGTTTTTCTCTTCTATTTTATTCTTCAATATTTCTTGGCTTTCTTCTTTCAATCTGCTTACAGATGTTTTAGTAGGAAGTACAGTTGAATCTTTATATTTATATTTCCATTCTAATTCTTTAGATAATTCCTCGATTTTTTCTTTTGAATATTCTTCTGTTGCCATATTATTAATTTCTTTTAGTATATTTTTTTCTTTTTTATTTTCTTCTTTTAAATCTTTTAAAATTTCTTTTTTATTTACTTCATTAAAATCCAATAATTCGTTTAAATCTTCATTTAAGTACACTAATTCAATCCAGTCTAAATATGATTTATATTTTTCTACTAAATTGCTTTTTATTTTATTTCCATATGTACTTAATAATTCTTTCTTTTTCTCTAAGTCTTTTTTTAAATCTTTGCTTATTCCAGTTATTATAAGTTTCTCTTTTGCTCTTGTTAGTCCAACATATAATACTCTTTCTTCTTCAGAAATGATTTCTTTTTGTGCTTTTATTTTTAGTGCCTCTTTTGCTAAGGTATTGTATTCTATTCGTTTTTCTGTATCTATAAATTTAGGTCCAATTCCTAATTCTTGATGTAAAATTATATTTTCATTTAAGTCTTTCATATTAAATTTTTTACCAGTATTGCACAAAAATACAATAGGAAACTCTAGTCCCTTGCTTTTATGGATACTCATAATTCTAATAACATCTTCATTTTCTCCAATTAATTTTGCACTAGATAAGTCTCCTCCACTACTTTTTAATCTATCTATAAAATTTATAAAATTAAATAAACCACTAAAATTTGTATTTTCAAATTCTCTAGCTTTTTCAAATAAAATCTTTAAATTAGCTTGTCTTACATTTCCATTTGGCATAAGACTTACAAAATGATAATAACCTGTATCTAAATAAATTTGCCATATCAGTTCATCTAAGCTTAAATACTCTACTTCTTTTCTCCATTTTTCTAAATTATTTAGAAGTTTTGTTATTTTTGCTTTTATGTCATCATCAACTTTTATTCTAGACTTTAACATTGCCTCATAAAAACTGCACTTTTTATCTGCAAGTCTTATCTCTATTAAATCATTATCTGTAAATCCACCTATTGTAGACCTTAAAACTGTTACTAATGGTATATCTTGCATTGGATTATCTATAATTTTCAATAAAGACATCATTGTTTCTATTTCTATTGACTCTAAATATGTACTAGAAGAATCGCTAAATACCGGTAATTCTAGCTCACTCAATTCTTTTTCGTATATTGGTGCAGTAGTTGAAGTTGACCTTAATAAAATGGCAATATCTCTATAAGAAATCTTTCTTTGACCTTGTTTTTTATCATAAACTTCTATACCACTTTCTAGTAGTTCTTTTACTTTTTTTGAAACAAATTTTGCTTCTAAAACAACATCTTCTATTCTTTCATTTGTATTATCTTCTTCATTATAAATTTCTTCATAATCTTCTGCATTTTCTTCGTTTAAATTTATAACATATATTTCAGATTTTTCTTTTCTTTCTGGATAGCTTGCTCCATAATTTAAGTATTCATTTTCTGTATAATCAATTTCGCCAATTTCTTGACTCATAATGTTTTTAAATATGTTATTTGTTATATCTAATATATTTTTTCTACTTCTAAAATTCTTAAATAATTGTATTTTTTCTCCAGTTTTTATATCTCGTTCTTCTAATTTATATTTATTATACTTTTCTATAAAAAGTTCTGGTCTTGCCTGTCTAAATCTATATATACTTTGTTTAACATCTCCAACCATAAAAATATTATTACCTCTAGAAATACTACTTAATATATATTCTTGAACTAAGTTACTGTCTTGGTACTCATCTATATCTATTTCCTCAAATTTCTGCATATAATCTTTTGCAACTTTTGTTTTTTCTATTGTATTTTCTTTATTAACTAATATATCTAATGCCATATGCTCTATATCATTAAAGTCTATTATATTTTTTTCTCGTTTAGCTTGTTTAAATTTTTCTGTAAACTCTAGTACTAAATTTGATAAATTTTGCAAAGTTTGATACATTTTATTTATATCTTCATTTGCTTCTTTTGAACTATATATCATAACTTTTGATACAATTTTAGTAAATTGTTTCTTTACAGAATCTCTTATTTCTTTTGCTTCATTTTTTAAGTCAATTGTAACTTTTTTATCTACAGGCCACTTCTTCCAAGTAAAATCATTAATTAAATAAAATACTTCATCCCAACTCAAATTATTATTTATCAAAGATTTTAGGTTTTCTATATCTTGGTTCAACACTACCGTAAATTTATCTAATTCCCAAAATTTAGCTGTTTCTCTATGTATTTTTTCTAATTTTAATATACATTCCTCTATCTGTGAAAATAATTCTTTTAAAATAATTTTGCCCCAATCTGTTTTAGCAAAATCTACATCTGTTGAATAGTTAAATTTTTCAACTGCATCTTTTAGCCATTTTTCTGGAAAAGGAGTACTTTGAATAAATTTATATATATCTAAAACCATTTCTTTTAACTTGTCGTCACTTCTATAGTTAGTATACATTTCTATTAGATTTAAAAATTCACTTTCTTCTTCTTCGTACTTTTCCTCGAATAAATCTTCTAAAATCTCTTGCTTAATAAGTTCTATCTCAGTTGTATCACCTACTCTAAAGTTCGCTGAAGTATCTATTTCGAAGAAATTATTTCTTATTACATCTAAACAAAAGGCATGTATTGTACTAATACTTGCCTTGTTTAATAAATTTATTTGTCGTTGAAGATGAGCATTTTCTGGCTCATCTTCAAGTCTTTTATAAATAGCATCTAAAATTCTCTCTCTCATTTCAGATGCTGCTGCGTTTGTAAATGTTACAACTAAAATTTTGTCTATATCTATTTTTTCATTAATTACTTTATTAATAATCCTTTCTACTAATACAGCTGTTTTACCACTTCCAGCAGCAGCTGCTACTAGAATATTTGAGTCTTTTTCGTTTATTGCTAAATTTTGTTCTCTCGTCCATTTTGTTTCTGACATTTATTATCTCCATTTTCTGCTTATTTTATGGCTTAATTAGTAGATTGTTGTGGATTTGCAGTTTGTTGCCCTGCTGTCCCCTGTCCATTATTTGTAGTTTGATTTGTTACTTGTCCGTTTTGTAATCCATTTTGTGCATTTTGAGCAGCAGTATTTTGCGTTGTAGATTGTCCTTCTTGCCCACTTTGGTTTTGCACAGTCTGTCCATTTACATTTTGTTCTGTTGTATTTTGCACATTATTTTCTTGTTTTTCTGTATTCTCATTTGTATCTGCCGGTTTATAGTTTTTATTTAAGTAGTCAAGTAAGTCCATTTCGTTATTTTGTACTACTAACCAATATGACATTTTTCCATTACTTGTTTTTGAATATATTCCATCTGCTCCACATGTTAATATTACATTTCCTCTTACATCTACAAGACCATATTTTCCATTTTGAGAAACCACTACTGCATTATATTGTGGTATTAATATAGTAGAATTATATTCAGATCCATTTGAAGAGCTTGATTTCATACACCCTAATGAGTCATATTCTAAAGGTATAATATTATTTCCGTTTTTATCCATTATACCCCATTTTTGTGCTCTCATTACAGGAATATATGCATCATATAATATGTATTGGTTTTTTAGAGCATCTTCAGGAAATCTAGATGATTCTATTCCAATATCGTCATATTCCAAGTATAAAATTGTTCTTCCACTATCATTAATTACACCTTGTTTGTTATTATTAGTTACCAAATATAGTTTTAAATCTTTATCTATTTGTTTAACACCATCATATTCTGGTGATATTTTAGTTGTTGAATCATATGAAATTATACCTACTTTGTTATTTGATGTTTTTACCATAAAATCTTTTGTACTTTCAACAAATGTAATTTCCTTATATTTCGTACCTATAATTTCTGTTCTTGTTGCATTAGTGTCTATATTTATTACTCCATATTCATTATTAATATTTTTTACAACTAATAAATTATATAATATAGCCTTTTGATTACTAAAGTTTGCATCTTCTCCACCTATTGCAGATTCTGCATATTGTGATGTATACCATTTTGCAAGATATGGTAATGTAAATATTGTTATTTGGTTTGTATTTTGATTATATGTAAATTGTACATTAAAACCTCTTTGAATTCCTTCTATAGAGCTATATAATTTACCATTAATCATTTTTACTTGTTTATCTATATCAAAATATTCGTAATCACTATCTCCACTTGTAAGTTTTTTATAAATTTTTGCTTCTCCCATTGTAAAATATGCATTTTCATTAGTATTTCTTACAAAGCACTTAGTTTCGTCTTCTGAAACTTCATCTCCATTATGTGCCTCATAACCAGCATATGTTGCAAAATCTTTTATTGCTGTATAAACTGTATTATCTTCAAAAACAAATAAATCACTAGGTATTGTTTGCATAGACTTACCATCTATTGATACTTTTAACATTTGGCTTTGTAAATAGAACATCCATACTACTAAGCCAATTATGAACATTAATAAAATTACAATTAAAACAATTATAGTTACCATTATTTTTTTTGTATTATTTTTCTTTTTATTATAATTTACATCTGTATCATCTATTAAATTCATAACTTCCTCCTTTTATTCTTTCGTTCCATAATACTTTGCATAAAACTCATTTTTAAAGTTTTCTAAATTATCATGCTCTATTTCTATTCTAACCCTTTCCATAAGTTTAGTCAAGAAATATATGTTATGAATTGATAATAATCTTACTCCTAAAATTTCATTAGCTTTAATAAGATGCCTTATGTAAGCTCTTGTGTAATTTCTACAAGTATAGCAATCACATTCTGGGTCTACTGGTCCCCAATCTTTTTCATATGTTGCATTTCTTACAACAACTTTTCCATTCCATGTCATTGCTGTACCATTTCTTGCAATTCTAGTAGGTAGAACACAGTCACACATATCTATTCCTGCAATTGCTGCTTCTATTAAATAATCTGGGGTACCTACTCCCATTAAATATCTTGGTTTATTTTCTGGCATAAGTGGGGTTGTAAAATATAACATTTTCAAAAATTCTTCTTTTGGCTCTCCAACACTTATTCCACCTATTGCATATCCTGGAAAATCTAGTTCTATTAAATCTTTAGCAGATTTTTCTCTCAAATCCTCATAAAATCCACCTTGTATAATTCCAAATAAAGCTTGTCTATCTGTATTTTTATGTGCTCCTTTACATCTTCTTGCCCATCTTGTTGTTCTTTCCATAGAATTCTTAGTATACTCATGTGTTTCTGGGTATTTTACACATTCATCAAATGACATTATTATATCTGCACCAAGCGCCTCTTCTATTTCCATAACCTTCTCTGGCGAAAAGAAATGCTTACTTCCATCTAAGTGAGACCTAAACTCTACACCATCTTCTGAAATAGTCCTTAAGTCACTTAGACTAAATACTTGGAAACCTCCACAATCTGTTAAAATTGGTCTCTCCCAATTCATAAATTTATGTAGTCCTCCAGCTTCTTTAACAAGTTCATGTCCTGGTCTTAAATATAAGTGATATGTATTAGATAAAATAATTTGTGCTCCTATTTCTTTTAATTCTTCTGGTGTCATAGATTTTACAGTTGCTTGTGTTCCGACAGGCATAAACACTGGAGTTTGAATATCTCCATGTGGTGTATGTACAATTCCTCTTCTCGCTCCTGTAGTTTTATCTTTATGTAATAATTCATATGTTACTGCTGGTTTGTCCATTTTCTTCTCCTTTTTCTTATATTCTCTTTAAATTTAAGATTATTTTCATATTCTTCATTAATCCTTTTAATACATCTTTCTATATTTTCCATTATGTCATAATTTTAGTGTTTTTTCAATAGCTTTATTTATTATATTTTTTATAAATTTAAAGTAGCTGTGCGTCCGAAATATAATTAAAAAAATATTACATTTACTAATTATTATTAACA
>ULPI01017269.1_pt1 | contig 19408 bp, 21 predicted proteins | sample 1953381 | NCBI WGS metagenome assembly ULPI01 (sample SAMEA4835626, study PRJEB28245) | human gut metagenome | biome: gut microbiome; material: fecal sample | place: Denmark | collected 2008
TGTAAAAAACTATATTTATTTTACAACCTGTACTCTTAAAAAGCTGTCGTTTTATAGGCATAAAAAAAAGAAATAATCAACAAATTTTGATTATTTCTTTTTGTATTTCATTTTATAATTTAATTTATTACAAATTATTTGTTCATTCCCTTATTTTTTCTTAAAAAAGATGGAATATCTAAATTGTCTGATGAATTTGAGCTATCTGTTGACATAGGGATTGAATTTAATTTTCTGTCCCAGGCTTTATCTATTATGTCTCCTACTGGTGTTCCTGAAGATAATGGATTTCTATCATTTTCAAATCCTGTTGCAATAACAGTTACTAAAATATCTTCATCTAAACTTTCGTCTATAACTGCACCAAAGATTATATTTGCTTCTGGGTCTACACTGCGTTGAATTAATTCTGCTGCTGTGTTTACTTCATGTAATCCTAGGTTAGTTCCACCTGTAATATTAATAATAACTCCTCTTGCACCTTCTATAGATGTTTCTAGTAATGGGCTTTGAATTGCTTGTTTTGCTGCATCTTCTGCTCTATTTTCTCCAGATGCTCTACCAATACCCATATGTGCCATTCCTGTATTTAACATTATTGTTTTAACATCTGCAAAGTCTAAGTTTACTAATCCAGGAATTGCTATTAAGTCAGATATGCCTTGTACACCTTGTCTTAATACATCATCTGCCATTTTGAAAGCTTCTATTATTGATGTTTTTCTATCTATAATTTGTAGTAATTTGTCGTTTGGTATAACAACTAATGTATCTACTTTACCTTTTAAACTCTCTATTCCTCTTTCTGCTTGAGATAATCTCTTTTTCCCTTCAAATGTAAATGGTTTTGTAACAACTCCTATTGTTAATATTCCCATTTCTTTTGCTGCTGCAGCTACTATTGGTGCTGCACCTGTACCTGTTCCTCCGCCCATTCCAGCAGTAACAAATACCATATCTGCTCCACGTAATGCCTCTGCTATTTCAGCTTTACTTTCTTCTGCAGCTTGCGCTCCTATATCTGGGTTTGCTCCAGCTCCTAAACCTCTTGTTATTTTTTCTCCTATTTGTATTTTTGTTGCAGCTTTTGAAACTAATAGTGTTTGTCTATCTGTATTTACTGCAGTAAATTCTACTCCTTTAATTCCAGAATCAACCATTCTGTTTACTGCATTATTTCCAGCTCCACCTACACCTATAACTTTAATGGTTGCTGTTCCATCTAGCATTGTATTATCATCCATATTGTTATTATCCATCAACATAAAGTCTATTCCTCCTCTTTAATACTATATATTTTTTAAAATTAATAACTAAATTTAACTATAAAAGAATTCTTTTATTCTTTCAGCAATATTTTTAAATATATTTTCTTTTGAGTCTGTATCTATACTGCTTGATACAGTTCTTACAAATGGTTTAGAAGCAATATATCTTACTAAAGAATATGCTGTTCTATATTCTGGTTTTATTGTACTTACTAGTCTTCCTGTTGCAATTTTTACAGGTATGTTTAATATAATCTTTCCTGCAACATCACTTTTGCTTATTGTTGTAATACCTTGTCCTGTAAGTACTACATTATTTATCCTAGATTTAATTCCTTTTGTAGTTATATCTTTATTTACTAATGAAAATATCTCTTCTATTCTTGCTTCAATTATTTCTATTAATTCAGAACTTTTTATAACTTTTTTAGAATCATCTTTATATGTAGTCAATAATATTTCATTATCATTGTCTATATATGACTTCATAGCTAAACTATATTGCTTTTTTAGTCTCTCTGCTTCTTCTTCTGAAATACCAAGTACTATAGATATGTCGTTTGTAATGTTGTCTCCACCTAATGGAATTGTATTTGTATATATAAAATCATTACCTTCGAATACTCCAAGTTCTGTATTTCCAGCTCCTATATCAATTAATAAAACATTGTCTGTTAATTCATTAGCATCTAATATTAGATTTCTTTCTGCTAAGCTAACTGGTATTAATCCATCTATATCTATGTCTATTTTTTTAAATATGTTGGCTATTTTTCTTATATATTCTTTATCTGCTAATATTACCTGAGCATTTAATGTAAATGATGCACTTAAGCTTCCAATTGGATCTTGTACTACTTTCCCATTATCTAAAATAAATTCATCTTCTACAATATCAATTAGTTGCATGCCTTCTGGTATTGTTATATCTTTAACTTGCATGATAGAAGATGATACATCTTTTGCGGAGATACCCGCATATTTATCTTTTGCATCTTTAGTAATAGTATTTTGTACAATTGTAACATACTTACCTGGTATAGTAACATAAGCAGAATTTATTCCAAAGTTTAGTTCTGTTTCTGCATCTTTTACAAGCTTACTAATAGATAACATTATTTCTTCTTCGCTTATTATTTTGCCTTTTTTTATTCCACTACATTTTTGTGTACCTGTATATAATGTCTCGACTTGGTTAAAGCTGTTAACTTCACCTATTACTAAGCTTACTTTTGAGGTGCCAATGTCCATTCCTACAATTATATCTCCTACTGCCAAGACTCATTCCTCCATTTTTTCGTCCTCTTATTACAAATTCTTTTCTAATGTTAATACTTGTCTAAGAATATTACATTTTTCTAAAAAAGTCAATAGGATTTGTCGTATTTTTGTAATATTTTCGTAAAACTTCTGTAACATATTTTATATACTATTCTTGCTTTTCCTTGTCTCTAGTTTGTTCCGATACATTTGTAGTTTCTACTTCTTTTTTTGCATTTTTTCTATTCGTCCATTTTTCCAAATAATATCTCCTTATACTTGCTAAATTATTAAACATTCTTCCTACAAATACAACTATTGCTGCCAAATATATATCCACATTTAATTTTTGTCCTAGAATTGTTAATAAAATTGAAAGTATTGCATTTCCGAAAAATCCTGTTACAAATATTTTTAAATCGAAGTTTTTCTTTAATAAAGAATTAATTCCTCCAAAAACAGAATCTAATGCGGCTATTATAGCTATTGCTAAATATCCAGAATATGTATAAGGTATAATAGGTGCATATATTCCTATTAATGCTCCAACCAAACATCCAACTACAATTGCTATTAAAACCATTATTCCTTCTCCTCCTTTTCGTAAGCATAATTAAATTTCATTTCTCCATCATATTTTGGAATTTGTACTTCTCTTTTTTGTTCTAATCTTACTATTAATCCACCACTTGTATATTTATCTATAAAACCACTATCTTTTAAACTAAGTATACTTGTTAAATATGTTTGATCTCCTATTGCTTTTACCTCATATGGTGATGCAATTCTTTTTGCTCCATTTATAATAATGTATGAATTGTTAATTTCTGCTATTTCTGAAGCATTTATTATTCTAGAACCATTTATTGATATAGCTTCTGCTCCTGCATATTTAAGTTCATTTACTAAATCTACTAGATAAGAAGCTTGTACTTCTTTTTCTCCATCTTCTACAGTAACAATTACTCCTGGTCCTTTTACATTAGTTTTTCCTAAAATCATATTAGTTTGCTCAAGCTCGCTTTCAACTAAGTTTTTTGTTTCTTGTTCGTCATTAGCTTTTTGCTCATATTCGGAAATTCTATTATTAGTTTCTTCTAATTGTTCACTTGCCTCATTATATTTGCTTTTCCATTCTGACAATGATGTTCTTAATTCCGCTTCCCTCATTGTTTCTATTGCTGTTATGTCTGTTTCTTCTACAGTTTTAAATTGTACCAGAATTGTTGCTATAAGTACAACACAAATTAGAGCAATTATAATAGATAACACTATTTTATTAATCTTTTCTTTATTCAAACTATTTCATTCCTTTCTAGCATATATACCTTATATTATGTATGAACTAATTATCATTTTTTAAATATTTAGTTGTTATAATTCCTTCGTATTTTTTTACTGTTAAACCTTCTGATTTTTTTACATCTACTATAACTCCATCATCTTTCATTCTTTCTAAATATCCACCTGGTATATTTAATGATGTTTCTAAAGTGGCTGCCGATCCAATTGCTTTAATTACATATGGAGACCCTAATTTTTTATTATTTATTTTAATTATAATTCCTTCACATGTAATAGAAGAAGTTTGAACTATTCTCTCTCCATTTATTGATATAGCTTCTGCTCCTGCATTTTTTAAATCATTTACAACTTGTAATAAATCCGAATTATGTACTATAACATCTGTTGCCATTAATGAAGATGATAATATGTCAGAACTATTTGTTGTTCCATCTTTTAATGTTATTATAATGCCCTCTCCTGTTACATCTGTTTGACACAGCAACATGTTATTTAAACTTAATTCTTTTTGTTTTTCTTTAGCTTCGCTATCGTCTTTTGTTGCATCTACTCTTATTTGTTCCAATCTTTTAGTTGCATTTCCTAATTCTTCATAAACATTGTCATATTTTTCTTTCATTCTTAAAACTTGGTCTCTTAAATCGTTTTCTTCCATAGTTTGCGCAACTGTTGAATTTGAAGTATTAGTAGTCTTTACTTGCACAAATATAGCTATAGTCAAAACAAAACAAACTAGTCCTAATGTAACTGCTGCTATTACTCTCCTATTTAAATTCACTTAAAATTTTCCTCCTTAACTATATACTTTTACACTTTCTTTCTAAATATTGCACCTTTATTTTCTAAGTCTGTATTAACAAAAATTTCTCCCTCGTCTTTTTCCTTATTAATTATATCTGAAACATATAACATTTTTAAAGCTAAATTAGTAACATCTCCCAAATGAACTATCTTCTTTTCTTTCTTCATTTCTACTACATAGTCATCTTTATTAGTTATATCTATTTTATTAATTAGTTTGTCTAAGTTATTTGATTTTGCAGATTCCAAAATCCTTAATACATCTTCTAATTTTTCTAGATCATCTGAGCATAGTCTATTACCTGGCTTTATTTCTTCCTTTTTTGTTGTAACTCCAACTATTAATGGCATACTTTTATCTAATTCTGTAGTTTCTAACATATATCCTTGGTTATTAATTAACATATACATATTAGAAAAACTTATTTGATATGTAGCTGTTCTTTCTGTTACAACAATTGTTACTACATCTGGTAATGTCCTTTTTATTTCTACAGTGTCTATATATGCATTTTGCTTTACTTTTTCTCTCGTATCTTGTTTATTTATTTTAAAAATATTTTCGTCTTTCCTTAATTGTGACAAACTTAAAATTTCCTCAGATGATATTTTACTATTTCCACTAACATTTATATTTTTTATATTAAATATTGGAGATAATAGGAAAAATGTTACTCCTCCTATTAAAATAAAAATCATCATTAGTATTTTTATTGTTTTGAAAATCTTTTTTCTTTTTTTCTTCTTTTTTTCCTTTTCTTTTGGAGACTCATATCCCTTTATTTGTTCATCATCATATAATTTATCGCTAATATTTATTTCTTCAACTTGTAAGTTATTCTTGCTTACGTTTTTATTGTTTTTAACATTAGTGCTTTTATTACTTGTTTGTTTTCTATCTTTTATTGTATTAGAGTTGTGTGGCTTATTTTTTGTAATTTTACTTTTGTTTTTATCTTTACTGTTTTGACTTTTTATATTACTGTTTCTTTTTTTAGTACTTTTTTGTTTTTTTACTGGCTTGTCCTCAATTCTTTTTAAGCCAATGATTATTTCGTTGTCTAAATCCATTGGCTCATTCTTTTTATTCTTAGATTTCTTTTTTGGAGATACAGTTTTTGTCTTATTTTTAGATTTAACTACATTTTTATTCTTTGATTTGTTTGGCTCTACTTTTTTCTCTCCTAAATAAAAGAAATCTAAGTTTTCTTTTTCTTTTGCTTGTTTTGCCATTTACTCACCTTCTTTTACAATAATATTTGCTCCTAATGTTCTTAATTTTTTGTCTAACCCTTCATAACCCCTTAATATATGCTCTACATCTGTTACTTCTGTAATTCCATCTGCCACTAACCCCGCTAAAACCATTGCAGCTCCACCTCTTAAGTCTGTACTTTTAACTTTTGCAGCTGAAAGTTTTCTTACACCTTTTATAATTGCAGTTTTTCCCTCTGTTGTAATTTTTGCTCCCATTTTATTAAGTTCTTGTGTATATTTATATCTATTTTCAAATATATTTTCTACAACAACAGACGTACCTTTTGCAGTTGTAAGCATACTAGCAAATATAGACTGCATATCTGTAGGGAAACCTGGATATGGCATTGTTTTTATATCTACTGCTTTAATTTTTTTAGTTCTATTTAGAATTATTTCATTCTTTTCTACTTCTATATTACAACCACATTCTTCTAATTTTGCAATAATAGGACTAATATGGTTTGCATTTACATTTGTTAATTTTAAATTTCCTCCTGTAGCAGCTCCTATGCAAAGAAGTGTTCCTGCTTCTATTCTGTCTGGCATAACTGTATAGCTAATATTTTTTAATGTTTTAACACCTGTTATTTTTATTATTTTAGTTCCTGCACCTTCTATTTTTGCACCCATTTTATTTAAGCAATTTGCTAAATCTACTATTTCTGGCTCCATTGCGGCATTTGTAATTTTAGTTGTTCCTTCTGCAAATGTTGCAGCTAAAATAATATTTTCTGTTGCGCCTACACTTGGAAAATCTAAGTTAATATCTGCGCTTATTATTTTATCACATTTACATGTAATAAATCCATAGTTTTCCTCAATATTTATTCCCATTTTTTTAAAAGCACTTAAATGCAAATCAATTGGTCTTGCTCCAATATCACATCCACCAGGATATGAAAACGTTGCTTCTTTAAATCTGCCAAGTATTGCACCTGCTAAAACAACAGTTGACCTCATTTGACTCATTAAATGTTCTGGTATCTCTTTATCTGACATATTTTTAGTATTAATTTCTATTTTGCCATGACTTTTCTTTACTTTACATCCTAAATATTTTAATATTTCTAAAGTAATTCTTGTATCTCTTATGTCTGGTATGTTATATAACTTTGTAGTTCCTCCATTTAAAATTGTTGAGGCAATAATCGGAAGAGATGCATTTTTTGATCCTGAAACACTTACTTCTCCTCTTAATTTTTTACCGCCTTCTATTATGTAACTAGACATTATATTCACCCTTTCAAATTAAATTTTCTTATTTATTTGCTATATTTTATGTTTTCTTAACATAAAAGGTGAATAGTGTAACTATTTTTGTAATAAACTAATAGTAAAAAAGTTCTAAAATTTTAATATTGTCATTAAAATTTTAGAACTTTTTTATATTAATGCTTTTTCTATTTTATCTATATTTTCAATTGTCTCTACATAACCTCTATCATAACAAAATTCTAATTTTTTTATATCAAATACACTAGCTTCTGCTACATCTACTTTTAATATATAATCACTATTAATAATTCTTTCTGAATCTCTATCATCAAACACTATGTCTATACATCTCATAAATATATCTATGGCATTTCTAGGATTTTCTTCTTTATTTGGTGGAAATGTAACTGTTATTTTTTTATCTACACCTAATTTTTTTAGTTCTTCTACAGGTATATTATCCAAAACTCCACCATCTACAAATTTATATTTATCATATTCAAATGGAGAAAAAATTCCTGGGTAACTACAACTTGCTCGTACTGCCTTTCCTATTTCCATATCTGTTATATATTGTATTTTTCCTTCTTCTGCTAAAGTAATATATTCTCCATCTTTCCCATCAACTTTAGCTATTTTCTTTGTCTTATCTATCTGTCTATTTGTAAACACATATTCTTTTCCTTCTTTTATGTCTACTGTTGGTATTGCTATTGGCATTTTTAAGTCTTTTAAATATTTTACACCTTTTAGTCTTGCACACTCATCTATTGCATCTTCTATTGCTTCGCCAGAAATAAATCCTGTTCCAAATATACTTCTTGTAGACCTAACCCCTGTTAATAAATATTTTGGATCTGCTTTTAAAACACTTTTTGCAAAATACTTTATTAACTTAAAAATCTCATCTGTATTATATTCCATTGCATATAAAGCTGCTATAGCACTTCCTATACTTGTGCCCGCTATCGCATCTATTTTTATATTATTTTCTTCTAGTGCTTTTAACACCCCTATATGTGTGGCACCTTTTACTCCACCACCTGACAAAGCAATACCAATTTTCATTAAAAAACCTCTCTTACATTGTTATTTTTTCCTATTATATCCAATTTTTATTTTTTTGTAAACATATAAATTAAATTCAAAGTTTAGTAAATTTAATCTAAATTTTAGTATTATTCAAAAATTACATTTAACTTTTCAATTGACCTTAGTATTATTCCACTTCTTATTTTATATTCTCTCTTTTATATAAAAAAGTTAAATTAAATCTTAATCTTTTAATATACAAGCATATTTTTAAAAAAACTGGATATAATTTTATATAATTAATAGTTTTATAAGTAAATTTGCTAACCAAATTCAATATTTCCTTTGAAAAAATTTTAAAACTACAATTAATAAGAAAGGAGTTTTTTCATGTATCCTGAACGTAAATATCTTGGTTACAAAGATGAAAATTGTAAAATTCCAATTACATTTCCTGCTCAACATCAAAATGTGCAACCTGGTATGGAATATTTAATGAACCCTGGTCCAATTTTTGAAGATCCAGATTATATACCTTCCAACAAATTAAAAAATAAAGTTGTGCTTATCTCTGGTGGAGATAGTGGAATTGGAAGAGCAATCGCAATTTTATTTGCTAAAGAAGGTGCAGATATTGTTATTGTATATTTAAATGAAAAACAAGATGCCCAATATACTAAAGCTCGAATAGAAGAATTAGGAAGACGTTGCATTATTATAGAAGGTGATTTAAAAAATGAAAAATGTTCAAAATTTGTAGTTGATAATACTATAAATTCTTTCGGCAAAATTGACATTTTGATAAATAATTGTGCTGTTCAATTTCCTCAAAACAGTATTTTAGACATTACTTCCGCTCAATTAATAAATACTTTTGAAAGTAACTTCTACTCATACTTTTATTTAACAAAAGCTACCCTTCCACATTTAATGGCAAATTCAAGCATTATAAATACCGCTTCTATTACAGCTTTTGCTGGTAAAAAAGATTTAATAGATTATTCTTCAACAAAAGGTGCAATTGTTAGTTTTACAAGGTCACTTTCTTTATCTCTAGCAGATATGAAAATTCGCGTAAACGCTGTAGCACCTGGTCCTGTCTGGACTCCTCTTATTCCTTCTAGTTTTAGTGAGCAACAAGTTGAGATTTTTGGAACAGATGTACCTTTAAAAAGGGCTGGCGAACCATTTGAAATTGCACCAGCATATTTGTATTTAGCTTCTGATGATTCTAGATATGTAACTGGTCAAGTTATACATGTAAATGGAGGAACTATTGTCTAGTTCCCCCATTTTTTATTGTAATATATAACTTTTATTTCTATTCTCCAATGTCTGGATATGTTTGCATTTTTATTATATCCATTTCTGATGTATAATTATTATTTCCATATGCAAATATTATGTATAAGTCTCCATTGCTTCCCAAGAAAAATGTGTGTATATTTTCTATTTGATAAATTGGACTTGCTAAATCTCTTTTATATGTTTCATATCCTGCACTTGATAAAGCATCTTCTTGAGATACTGCTTCTTCTGTAACTTGTTTTATTTTTGAATTTATTTCATCTTCTGTTAGTCCATATGGTTGCATAATATCTGTTAATTCTATAGATTGTTTTGTTGCTAAATTATAATTATATGTTTGCACCATTACTCTTTGTGGGTTATTTCCTTCTTTTAAAGAAGACTTAATTATTACAGACAATATATCTCCATTTATATATGCTTGATAACTAACATCATATAAAACTCTAGTGTTAGCTGTTGTGTCTATAGTTATTGTATTGGTTTCATTTGTTGTGCTATTTGCATTTTCGTTGTTTGTAACATTATTAGTATTTTGATTTGTATTTGGTTTCACATCTCCTGAATTTTGTGAATTAGTATTTTCTCCTGTCATAATTTGGTTTGCTTTATTTATAAAACTTTGTTGTGTTGTATTATTAAACTCTGCTGGAGCGTCTCCTGTAATATTAAATACTGGTATATTTAAGTCCATTTCATAAGATGCCTCATTTTTTACCATTGTAATTGGATATATTATATCTTTATTTGCATCTATTTTTTCTATATTTTCAGTATTAAATCCTTTTTTATCTAACTTATTTGTAAATAATTCGCTAAACTCTGCTTTTAACTCTTCTTGTGTTAATTCTGTTTCTTCTCCATTTTTATCTGGTAAAATGTTTCCTTGAGTCCCTACATCCTGTGTATCTTGTTTAAAAAATTGATAATATATACCCATTATTAATGCAATAACGCAAATTATTGTAATTATTATATATAATATTATTGGCTTTTTCATTTTTGCCTTCGTCCTTTCAATAAAATATTTAATTATTTATTAATATTAGTAATTTAATACTAATTTGTGTTAAAATATTAAGAATACATTTATATTATACTATAATTACATCATTGAAATCAAGGTATTTCAGCCTGTTTTTGTTGCTTACTTGTTACTTTCGGACTGATTTTCCCTTGATTTTAGAACTTCTTAGAGAGATTTTCTCTCTTACTTATTTTCTCACAATTTTATGATTTTAAAAACTTATTTGTGATTATTTATTATTATTATTATTTATCAAGCTGTGCGAAGGCAGGAGAGCCGAAGCACAAGCTATGGTCTATCTTATGTTATTGCTCCCCTATATGGGGGAGTAATGGCATTTGTCGATTAACTTTTAGTTATTTATGCTTGTTCTTTTGTATCTCTTTCGTTTCAGAAACGTTTACAGACGTTTAATTATTTTTTAGGGTATATAGTTATACTTTATATTCAGAAAACGCTTATTTTGTCTTAAAACACTGTGTTGTTACAGATTACTTGATTTATATAGAAAAACAAGCGTATTTTATTGGCACGCTGGTTTTACTATATATTTATTATTATATATAGAAAAAGAGGCGTGTTTATTCACGCCTTTTCATTTATTTAGATTAAGTCAATGGCAGCTACAAGCTGTTCTATTCTTCTATGGGTATATCTTTCAGTTACATCTGTATCAGTCTTATGTCCTAGTATATATTTGATTGTTAAGGTATCTATTGGCTCTCCATTTTCTCCTCTTGCATTTGAAAGCATTGTTGCAGTTGTATGTCTTGTCGTATGTGGTGTATGCGAGGTAGAAAAGTTTAGTTGTTCCATAACTGGCTCCCATATGTATTTTTTATATTCATAATAACTTACTGGATTACCTTTGTCGTTAGTTATTAAGTATTTATTATCTGGATTATATCTTGCTTTTATTAGAGGTAATATTTTTTTACTTATTGGTATTATTCTATCTCTTCCTGCAGCTGTTTTCTCTCCACCTATCATATATCTTTCTTCAAAATTTATTTTTGAGTTCTCTATTTGCAACAATTCCATAATTCTCACTCCTGTATAGATTAGTATTAAAACTGTATCTATTCCATCTATGTTGTCTTTGTTGTTCCATATTTGTTCTATTTCTTCGTCAGAAAATGGTATTTTTTCATATACTTTTACTGGTTTACCTATGTTTATGTATTTGCTATATTGTTTCTCTACAATGTCGTTCTTCATTGCGTATTTATATAAAACGTTTAGCAAAACCCTTACACTTTTTCTTATGCTATATGTTTCACAATCTTCGTCTATTACTCTTTGAAGATGTACTGTCCTTATATCTGCAAACCTTATATTATGTATTTTTGTGCATTTCTTGTATGCCATTTTATATCCATTTATTGCACTTTGGCTTATCTCTTTATAATGAGAGTCTGACCAGTCTTTATATATCTCTGCAAATGTTAGTTTCTTTTGGTCTACATTGTATTTAGTTTGATTATATTTTACCAACTCTTGTAGTGCTTCTTCTTTCTTTGCAAAGTATCCCAAAGTTTTATATATTGGTGTTCCAGTATCTCTGTATGAAACTGTTATCCTTGCAACATACGGTTTACGGCGATTTCCACTTAACTTACTTACTCCACCATATCCATTAGGTAATCTCAAATCTATCCCTCCAGCTTATAGTTTTTGCTACTGCTGGGTCAGTTATTACTTTATATTTTTCAAGTATTTCTGTTTCTTCTTTTTCTTTGTATCTACTTGGCAATGGTTTACCAATGTACTGAAAAAATAGTGGGGGAGATATGTAGTAAGTGTATTTATTTCCAGTTAATATTTCTGCTGTTCCAAAAGTTAATCTTCCTCTTTGTATCCCTATTCTTACAAACTGTTGACTTTTTCCCATTTCTTCTGCTACTTCTTTTATAGTCATATTTTTTACTGGTTTATCTTGTATTATTATATTTGTACTCATTTTATCATTCCTCCTATCCCAGAGGGCAAAAACCTGTTGCTTATATTCCAGAAAAGTTACTTGTACTAAGGCTTTCCTCTATATATATTATACTACAAACAGTTGTTCTTGTATATGATTATTACAAAAATTATATTATTTTTTGCCCTCTTGGTTATATTTTATTTTTCCTCTTTTCTTTTATTCTTTAATGGGAGGGAGGTTTGAAATCTCCCTCAACCTATTTTATTCTGATTTTGCTACTTGTCCTTGTTGCATCTTATATATTACTTTTAGAAAACCCCTTATTATTTCTGCTTTATCTTCTATGATTATTTCTCCTGTTGTTGTGTCTACTATTTTGAACTGTCCAGAATATGAAAAATCTATACTTATATCTTTGATTGGTTGTTCTTCTAGTTGTTTCTGTATTTCTTTCATTATCTTTTCTTGCTCTGGTGCAAGTTCTAGTGTTTCTATCATTTTTCCAATTTTATCTTGTTCTTCTTTTATTTCATTAAAAATTTTTCGTTCCCAAGATGTCCACTCGCCATTTGCGTTCCAGTTCCAACTATTATATAATCTTTGGCTTGCTTCCTTTGCGTATCTTATATAGTCATATTTTTTATTTCTTTCTTTTTTGACTTCTGTTTCATCTCCTGTAACTGGTATTTCATTTTGCTGTTTTATACTTTCCTCATTTTTATTTTGGTTTATTTGGTTATCTGTTAAATTATACATTTTATTTTCCACCTTTCTTATTTTTTCTTTTATTCAATAGATATTTAACTAACATTAGTGTTTGTCTTGTATCTAGTGTATTAAATTCCTTGCCTGTGCGTTTTATTGTTATCCTGCACAAGTCTATATCTAATCTTTCTATTGTGAGCCAACAGTCTTTTTCTGCTATCAATTTCTCTATTTCTGCAAAGGTTTTATCTGCTTTTTCTTTTTGTCTTTGCTTATATGCTCTAACAAAGTTACCTTTGTATTTAGTTTCTGCTGGAAGTTTAATCAACTTCTTTATGTTGTCTGGTCTATAAAAACTCTCGTATGTTATATGCTGTATTTCTTCTCCTGTTGTTGAATCTTCAAAACTAATTGACTTACCGTATGTTAAATTACAGTCTTTGACAATGTCATCTGCTTGTTCGTGGTCTATATCTTCTATTGGGTCAATTTTATCTATATTAGTTGATGTAGACCATACTTTAATTCCAGTAGGGTATAGTTCTTTATTTATGTATTCGTTTGAATAATAACTTGCCAAACGTTCTACATTATGTTTTGTTACCTTTATTATTTTTGCTGTACCATTACCCCAAAGTTTTTCTAATTCTGCTACTGTTATATCTATTTTTGTTCCGTCTACTTTCTTGATCCAAAAATGAATTATAGGTTGGTTTTCTTTTTCATATATTAAAACTCTTATGAAGATTATTTCTTTAAATCTCCTTTTTAGTTTTTCTATAATGCTTTTTAATTCTTTGTTTAACTCATCTATATCTGTTACTTCTACTATAAACTCAAAAACAAATATGTATTCATGTTCTTTGCCTTTGAAATTATTTTTGAATGTTCTATATGCTACTCTCAATTCTCCACAAACTGAACTACTTTCTCTTATTGCTTTCTTTTTGAAATCTTTTTCTTCACCAGTTATTATATTTTTCATTTTGTTTCCATCTATCCTTCTCCACTCACTTATCTTTGTATTTTTAGGGTATTTCCTTGTTACTATGTCAAACTGCTTATTGTCGTTATATGGATAAACTGTTGCTTTGTCTTTCTTATCTGGCTTATTGTACCTTTTACGATTTTTCTTTATCATTGTTTTTTCACCTCTTTTCTTTTGAAAATTAAAAACGCGTTTCTTTGATGTTTTGTATTATACTATCCTCTGTAACCCTTGTCAACACTGCGTTTTAGCCATTTTTGTCTGTTGGTTAACGGCATCTTTATATATAACGATTCGTTTTTGAAAAAACCTCCAAAAAATTTTATAGAAATTCATGTATTGCTTATTGCTCTAAAGAAAAAATATTTTTGACTTTTTTTGATTAAAGATGTGCTGAAAACGTTTGTATTGCTTGTGGTTGTAAGGTTATAACAAAAATTTTAAAAGTTTTCAAAAAATGCTCGACCAAGTGGTCAGTTGTGAAAACATTAAACGATTATTTATTTTTTATATTTTATGATTATAGATTATGGGGAGGTTAGCATTGCTTATATTCTGCTTATTATTACGCTGACTTTTCTATATATTTTTAATCTTTTTATATAGAAAGGCGAGCGTGTCTTGAAAAATGTGTGAAAAAATGGCGACCAACTTTTACAGTTAATCGCCTTTACTTTTATTCTTATTTTTGTTCTTGACCTATGGTTCTATTTTATCTAGTAAACTATTTACTTGTCTTATTATTTCTGCCCTTACGCTTTCCTCGTACTCATATTCGTATGTATTTTCTTCCAGTTTTTCTATAATCTTACTTATTCTGTTTATTAGTCTAAAAAGTTGGTAGTATTTACAACAATTATTTTTTCGTTTTTCTGTTAGTTCTCCATCTGTTATTATCACAGTCATACGAAATTACCTCTTTATTTCTTTTTCTTCTGCTCTTTTTCTAGATATTCTATAATCTTATTTACTTTCTTTTCTATTCTATCTATCTTTATAGTATTGTCAAAAACATTTGAACTTATTTGTTCTTTTCTTATCTTTAGTGCTCTTACTTCTCTTATTAGTGGAACTAGATTTCTATATGATTTTACCATATCTTCAAAGCTATCCTCAAATTCTTGCTCGTCATCTTCCATCATTTCTCCTGTTGTTTTTGTTAGTTCTTCTTTTATTATCTTTAACATATTTATCTCTCCTTTCTTTAAAAATGGGTGTTATTCACGACTGTTTCTATCTGCTCGAAAAATCTTGATTTCTTTTTTATCCGTATCCAGTCATTTTTAACAACTCCTTTTTGTTTTTCTCCTATACTATTAGTTTACCAATGTGAGATTACTTATGTATTAAAAAGTAGGGAGAAGGGTTTTATTGCAGAAACTATTCATTTTGTTTTTTAGGCTTTTAATTTGTTTAGGGATAGTAGTATTCGCTTTTTATTCATTAAACTATTCTCAGCTATTCTGATACTTATGAGGTTATCTTGTACTTTTGTTTTGGCAAAGAAAAAGTCCAGCACTTGTTTTATGCTGAACTTGATTATATTCTTTCATTATTCTTCTACTGGTCTAACATTCCAATTATTATTATCTAAAAATGTTTGTACTACTGGATAAATATTTCCATTCTTATAATCTTCTATATAACTATAAGGTGATGATACAAAAGTTTCTATTGTGTATATGCTAACATACGGTAAATAAGTAAATTTACCATTTGTTGATACATCTTGTAGAATAACTAAATAGTCTGATTTAACTAATCCTCCAAAAGAATTTTGAGCTTCTACTGATATGTATACTAAACATCTACCATAATTATCTTCGTCGACTTTTTCTGATTTTCCCCATATAGCTGTTGACGGTGCTTTTAATTGATTTGATATTAAAGTTTGTGCACAACCAATAATTGTATCTGTAGATGCTGGGCAATACTTATAACCTTTTTCTTTTCTTTCTTGTTGCTCATCTTTCCATTTTTGTGACATTCCCCATATCTCAATTGTATCTCCTTTTTTTACTATCTCTCCTTCTTTTATTCTTGAATAATCTCTCGTTATTTTTTGTACTATTGAATCTGAATTTTTACCATCTAAGTCTCTATAATTATCACTATTTCTTTCTACATTTAATTCTAATTTTAATAATTCTTCTTCAGCTTCAGCCATAGTTTTACCGATTACATTAGGTAAAACTACTTCTTTACTTTTTTCTATTTCTTCAATCTTTTTTTCATTTATATTTTCTATTATTGTATATACTTTATAGCCACTGAATAAAATTACCACTGGTATAATTATGATAGCTAATGTAAATATTATTGTATTAATCCACACTTTTAATATTTTATTCTTAAATTCCTTTTCTGTTATTTCTCCCTTATCTTTTAGTTCTAATAACTCCTCCCTGTATTTATTATAATTTATTATACGCTTTAATTTTATAATAAAACTATTTTCTTTATTTCGATTCATTTATACTCCTCCAAAACTATATTTTAACCTAATTATTTTATTGTATATGTTCCTGTTTTATCAAAAGTTATTGATTTATCATATAAGGTGCTTTCTCTTATCATTGTTGAGGTATTGTCTATTACAATTCTTACATTGCTTTTTATCGATTTATTCTTGGTTACATCAAATGTAAAATCTTCTGTTATTGTGTTCGGTATGCTGTCTATCCCACCATGATACATTTTTGATTTACTTTCTTCTAAACTTCCGTCAACAAAAATGGAAACTTGCAAAGTATTTGATTGCAATATTGTTTTAACTTCTGGGTCTGTACTACTATTGATTAGGTCTTTTATATTTATGCTTAATGTTGCTTTTATTTCTTCATATGTAGAAGAAGTGTTGGTATCACTTGAGTTTTGGTTTGTATTGTTACTGCTATTATTTGAGTTACTCGTTGTTCCAGAATTATTATCTATTGTTCCTGTTCCTCTTACTGTCCAACCCTTTTGACCTATATATTCAAATAAAGTATCATTATTAAAGTTGTCTGTTGTATTAGAAAACTCTATTATTTCTTGCATTTGTTCGTCAGTTGGGTTAAAACCTAAATCATAATAGCTATTTAAAAAACCTATCATTTGTTCTATTTCTGCAACTTTACTTGAGTTAGTTTCAGTTGTTGTATTATTTTCAACTTCTCTCCATTTTCCATATTGTTTATGATATTCTACCTCTGAGTCTTTAGCTGCCATAGTTAACATATTGGTTTGATTATTATATTGATTTGACCAAATATATACATTATCTTTATAATAAGTTAGAACATCTGGGTTGTTTATATCATTACCTTGTTTTTGAGCATTTGATATTTGCTTAATATATTCTGAAAACTCTGAACTTAAATTATCTGAAACAAAATCTAAAATCTTTAGATATATTGTGAGTGAATTTTCGTCTATATTACCTATATAACTGTATGTTATTCCTATTACATTATCTGTGGCATCATCTACATTAACAGAAATGTATGCCTTTTCATTTATATTGTATGTTGAGTATGTATAAAACATAAAAATAATATATTCAGTGTCAGTTTGATTTGTATCTGTTTTCTGTACTTTTTCTCCTTTGCTAATATGTATATCTTGGTTATACTTTTCTTTATATAATTCGTCTGTTTCTCTTTTTAATTCTGTCCATGTTTTCTTAAAAGTAGCCCCTGTTAATGATGTATCAGATTTAATTGTTAATGGTGTTTTTAGCGAAAGTGTTACTTTTTCCCCTTTTGAAATTCTTTTTTCTGCTGAAGGAGTTTGTGAGATAACAATATCGTCATCATTAGGAGTTTCTCTATATGTATCAACCGTTAATTCTAGTTTTTCGATTTCTTCCTTAGCTTCTTTATATGTCATACCTACAAGATTAGGAACTGTTACTTTGTTTGCTTCTTCTATTGCTAGTTGTTCTTGTCTTGTCTTTTCATTTATATTTGACACTAAACTGGATATACCTACTGCAATTAGTGATATAACTATTAATGTTGCAATAGTTATTAGAACTATTTTCTTTTTCTTTGACAACCCCTTAAAATTCTCTATTAATGATTTCTTTTCTTTCTCCATTTTTTATCCCCCTTAACAACTTTATTTTATCTTCTAACTTGTTTTAACTGTTCTTTATCATATCTTTTAGCACCCCATAGGTAACCACGACATTTTGTGTTCAAACAGCCCATGTGTCCTCTTGGATCTTCGTATATTACTCTGCCACATCTCCAACATAGAACAGGTTTTGTTTTTGTGTTTTCTTCGACATTGTTTGACATTTTTTCTCACGCTCCTATCATATCATATTTACTTTATCTTTTCAAGTACTGTTTATATGTTTTAAAGTTATATTTTATTCTTTTCAAGTATCTTTGTTGGTACAATTCTAGGGAATGGAGGTTTATATGGACGAAAAAATTTTACAGTCTGGTGTTCTTCAAACTATCGGACAAAACATAAAACGTATTAGATTATTAAAAGGTCTTAGTCAAGAAAATATTGCTGACTCACTTGACAAATCTGTCAACTTTATTTCTCTAGTCGAAAATGGAAAAACTGGCTTGTCTATACAAACACTTATTGAATTATGTAAGGTGCTAGAGATGGATGCAAATTCTATTTTTGAGGGGGTTATTGCTCCACCTTCTGCAATGGCTGACGATTATATTATAAAATCTCTTGCTTTATTCAATGATACTGACAAAGCTATGGTTACTGACCTTATTACTTATATTGCTAATTCTAAAGGTTAAATGAAATAGGGGATGACCCAACTTATTCTTGGTCATCTCCTTTATCATTATTATATGTACTTTCTATGTATAGTTTTACAGCAGTTGAAAAACCGTTGCAAAAATCTTCTTTACCTAAAATGCTATTCATTTCATAGATAATATCTGTTAGGTGTTCAAGTTCTGCTCGTTTATCTTCGCCAACTTTCTCCAAAAAATTCTCTTTGACTTCTTGTAGTTCTTTATTTAAGTTATAGTATTCTTTAGTTGGTTTACGTCCATTGGTTGTTTCATATAATCTGCTTAAAACTTCTTTCTCCATGATAACACTCTCCTTGTATTTTCCCTATATAACTATTATACTACAAGAACAGTTGTTTGTATATGACTGTAACAAAAAATGTAAAAATATTTTTATCTTACTGCATTATGAGTGTTTGAGTCTGGGGTAATTCTTCGAGGTCCTGCTATTCTTGCTTGATAATCTCGCAAGAATTACTCCTGCTTACGCAGTCGTACCGCAGGTTTTGTTTTTGTTCTTTGCTGGTGCGTTCGCTTATGGGCTGTCGCCCAACGCTC
>ULPI01013834.1_pt1 | contig 19262 bp, 13 predicted proteins | sample 1953381 | NCBI WGS metagenome assembly ULPI01 (sample SAMEA4835626, study PRJEB28245) | human gut metagenome | biome: gut microbiome; material: fecal sample | place: Denmark | collected 2008
TATTTATTTGCTTATATCGAACTCACGTTATATTAATGCAGGAATGGAGAATGAGAATTTTTATGGGTGGGTTCCAGAGGATGTGGAGAGATATGTAAGATGGAAAAATTTGGGGTACAAAATATTTAGATCCAAAGGCCCTCTTTTTCATTTAACCCATCCAAGAGACATAAATGGCCGATACAATTCCGATTTGCAAAAGAAAAATGGTTTTTATTATTTGCGAGAAATGGCAAATTGTTCAGCCGCAGAAATTCAAAAAATAGTAACTTCTGAAAGTTTCAGATCTTTATGAAACATGCTATATTATTGATGTGGCATAAAAATTTCAAACAGCTAAAAGAACTTATTGAATTTTTCGATGACGATTTTTGCTTTTATGTCCATATTGACTGTAAGAGTGCTCTTGATAGACAACAATTGGAATGGCTAAATAATAATGCCTTTGTAAAATCCGTATATAAGAAATTCAAAATTACTTGGGGTGGTTTTAATCTGCTTAAAGCTGAATTATTTCTTATAAAACAGGCTGTTGCTAATAAGGAAGTTGATTATATTCATGTTATGAGCGCACAAGATTATCCTATTAGAAACTTGAAATTCATTAAAACGGTATTTGAAAGAGAAGTTGGTACGGAGTTCTTGTCTTATCATCGGATACCCTTTATTGGTTGGGATAGAGGTACTTATAATAGATTTGACTATTATAGGCCTTATGATTTCTGTGCTAACTTTTCTTCATTTGGTGATAAACTTATACAATTGATAGAGAGATTTCAAGTAACTTGTAAATTGAAAAGAAGAATCCCGGACCAATATGACTATTTGTATGGTGGATCTAATTGGATGTCAATAACTCGTAAGTGTGCAGAGTATGTAGTATCAGAATATAATCATAATTTTTTTCGTAGATTGAGATGGACTTTTGGTCCAGAGGAAACTTTTTTCCCAACTGTAATATTGAATTCCCCGTTTGCTTTGAATGTAAAAAACAACAACTTAAGATATATTGTTTGGCATAAAACGCACGATGGGCATCCGAAAATTTTAGATCAAACAGATTGGGGAGGGATTATTACATGTAACGCTCTTTTTGCTCGTAAATTTGAGGATGGTAAGTCTGATTTTTTAAAATCTTGTTTAAGGCACTATTTGTTTAGAGAAGAAACTTATATTGGAGGAACTAATGGGGCGTGGCTAACCGAGTCTTTATCGAATCATTGGTATGATGCCTCTTTGGGAAAGGCTTTATTGGATATCTTACCATATACGGGTGCTAACGATATTGCTGATTTTGGCTGTGGGCCAGGATGGTATACGTATTTACTGCGTACACATGGATATTGTGTGAATGGTTATGATGGTAATCCGAATGTAAAGGAAATGTCTTCCTTACTATTTCAGGATGGTTTTTTCTGTCAACATGTGGATTTGACAAAGAAATTAGAAATTGACATTCCATTTGATATGATTATTTGTCTTGAAGTAGGAGAACATATACCAGCCAAATATGAAAATACATTTTTGCTGAATTTAGTTAGAAATTCAAATATGTATATTCTTTTAAGTTGGGCACTGCCTAAGCAGAAAGGATGTGGCCACGTTAATTGCCATTCTAATAAATATATCATAGATAAAATGAAAGCATATGGCTTCTATATAAATACTCCCATAACAAATTATCTTCGTGAAAAAGCTTCTTTGAAGTGGTTTCATAAAACTATTATGTTTTTCCAAAAAAGCATAGACTGAATTTTGATTAATAGAGTGTAGCCATTCTATTTTTCCGCCTTGACACCACGCATCGTTGTTAAAATATAAAATATCCTTGTACCGTCCCCCTTTAACAACAATGATTATGGCAAGCAATATACGCGAGCCGTACAAGCAATACACGTGAGAGTTGCAGGCAATACTCGTGGACATTGCTTGCAATACTCGTGGACATTGCTTGTCAAACCCGGCGGCATTTAATGCAAAACCCGCTGGCATTGCTTGTTACGCCGGCTAACTACCGATGTTACGCCGCTAAAGTAGGACGTTGAGAATGAAAAATGAATAATGAAAAACGGGTGAGGGATGGATACGCGGACTACGCAGATGGAGCGGACGAACACGGATGAAAAGGAGAAAAGGGGAAATTGGGTTCACGCTTTCAACACGGAAAATCAGTGCTGATAATCAAAAGGATAGGGTGAAAGATAAGTTTCACGTGGGTTCAATTAAAAATGAATAATTAAAAATTAAAATCCGCGTTCATCCGCTCATTCCGTGTGGTCGCGTATCCATCTTTCACCACAAACGGTTAATCCTCAAAAGATTACGGTGAAACTTCACCCTGCAAATTGGTGAAAAACACCACTGACGACGCGGATTAGCACGGATTAAATGTTTTTGGGATGGGACAGTAGTGTAATCATGTGCGTGGGTATGAATGTATGCGTGTGTGGGTAGAGACGCAAAATTTTGCGTCTCTACGCGATGTGCGCGCGCGTATGAATTAATCTGTGCCAATTTGTGTGGTGATTGAAAAAGAAGTTGATTTTTGTTGATTATTTCTCGCCAAACACTTGACAAAGGCCTTCTGATTTTGTATCTTTGGGGAACAGTTAATGAGTTAATGAGTTAATAAGTTAACAAGGGAACGGGGAAACTCGGGGTCTGTAACCGCGTCCCCCGTCCACTATCACTTAAACCCCAAAATCGCTATGAACCTGATTACGAACCTGAAAAGCTGGTTCCTTCCGTGGAACGCACGCAAGGACAACACGACAAACGACACGACTAACACGACCGGCACGACGACAGCAGCGTCTTCCGCTTCTGCCTACGAACAGCTGTTCGCCGACCTGCAACACGTCTGCACCCGCCTGCCCGGGGGCGAAGTGTTCGTGGTGATAGGCAGCGGCGAGTTCAGTGTCCGCATGACGTGGACACCCGACAACCGTACCAAAGGCGAACAAAAACGTATGTTCAGCCTGAACGGCGGGAACGAAATCATCGAATGGGTGGACGCTCAACCCGACGAAGCCGCCGAAGCACGTATCCTGACAATGGAACAACCGCCTGTCATTGAAGAGGATACGGTGAAAGATACGGCAAAGGAAGTGGTAAAAGATGCACCCCAAGAAGAGGTTGCCGCACCTGCTGAAGAATCTCCTGCCCAACCCGAAAAGCCCTCGCGTCAGCAACAGATGATGCAACGCCTGACGCGCTACCTGAAACTGCACTATGCCTTCCGCTACAACCTGCTGACGGAACGTACGGAGTGCGCCCGTATAGACACTACCAGCACTGCTGATCCGCACCACCTTATTTATACCCCCGTGGACAACCGTACCCTGAACGGCATCGCCCTCGACGCCATGAACAGCGGCGTGGACTGCTGGGACCGTGACGTGAAACGCTATGTGGAGTCCGACCACGTGCAGACCTACCATCCGTTCGACCTCTATTTCAAGCACCTTCCCGCATGGGACGGTACCGACCGTGTGACCGAGCTGGCCAAGCGGGTGTCCGACACCGACCTTTGGACACGTGCCTTCCACCGCTGGATGCTCGCCATCACAGCCCAGTGGACAGGCCGTGGTGGAGAGGGACGCCGTGCCAACAGTGTGGCGCCGCTACTGGTCAGCACCGCACAAGGTTTGGGAAAATCCACCTTCTGCCGCCTGCTGCTTCCGCCCCAACTACGCGACTACTTTACCGAAAGTTTTGACCTGACCAACGCCACGGCGGCGGAGAACAAATTAGCTTCGTACGGACTCATCAACTTGGACGAGTTCGACCGTCTGCCTTCCTCGCGAATGCCCCAGTTGAAGAACCTGATGCAGATGGAAGCCTTGCGTGTACGCCGTGCCTACCGCCGCACGGCAGAACCGCTGCCCCGCATCGCCTCCTTCATCGGCACCAGCAACCGCCGCGACCTGCTGACCGACCTTTCGGGCAGCCGCCGCTTCATCTGCGTGGAGGTGGAACATCCCATTGACTGCAACACGCCGATAGATTATGAACAACTATACGCCCAACTGCTGCACGAGTTGGAGAACGGCGAACGCTGCTGGTTCAGCAAGGAAGAGGAAGCCGAAATCCAACAGGCCAACCGCCCGTTCTACCGCGTTACGCCTGCCGAAGAGTTGGTCAGCTCCTGTTTCCGCTTCGCCGAGCCGGGCGAGCAAGGTGCCCGCCTGATGTCTGCTGCCGAAATTTATACCACAGTGAAGAAGAAGAACCCTGCTGCGCTGAAGGACTGTTCGTGCACGTCGTTCGCCCGGCTGCTGGCGCAGTTAGGGCGCAGGGTGCATACGAAGTACGGAAATGGGTATTGGGTGAAAACAGTGGAAGCCTAAGCGTTGGAATGGCTCAATGCCCTGAATATATTGGAAAAAGAGAACAACTAATAAAACTCATTTTTTCCTTTTTCCATACAATTGGTTCATCAATATATTCTATATTTGTCCTTAAAGAGCATTGATCAACAAATTGATTATAAAACAAAAACTGATATGAAAAAGCAAACTGTCAGCCAATTCATCTTTCTGCTTACAGCAAGCATTTTTTTCTTCTCGTGCGGTAACAAGATGAACAAAAACACAGGTTCATTAGAGTTCGACAGCATTCAAGTAAACGAGACTGCCCACCTTTTCGGAGATACAGCCAAGCCCGCATGCAATCTGGTTATCAACTTTACATTTGCCAGCCAGTCGTCCGACCCTCGCCTAAAGGATAGCCTCAACACATATTTCCTATCTGTCTGCCTGGGCGACAAATACCTCGCCATGCAACCCGAGAAAGCCATCGAACAATATACCCAAAAATACATCAGCGATTACCGGTCCGATTTAGAGCCACTCTATCAGAAAGAGAACAATGATACTTCGTCTGATGTCGGAGCATGGTATTCCTATTATAAACACCTACAGAGCAACGTGCAATATTATGCCAAAGATCTGTTAGTATACCGTTTCCGTTACGAAGAATATACAGGAGGAGCACACGGTATATATATGACTTCCTTCCTCAATCTTGACCTCCGCACCATGCGTCCTATCCGTCTGGACGACCTCTTTGCCGAAGGATACGAAGAGTCTCTGACCGACCTGCTCTGGAACCAGCTAATGGCTATCCACAAAGTTACGTCGCGCGAAGAGCTCGAAGAAATGGGATATGCCAGCACAGGCGAGCTGACACCTACCGAGAATTTCTATCTGACCAAGGAAGGCATTACATTCTATTATAATGTATACGACATCGCTCCCTACGTAATGGGGGCCATCGAAATCAGCTTGCCATGGGAAATGATGCAGCACTTGCTGAGCGACAACCTTCAAATTACAGAATCCGTCAGATAAGACAAGAACAACCAGAAATTAATCTGCAACGTTAAAGCAATCAAGAAGGCAATGGACATTATTTTAAAATATTTTCCCGACCTGACAGCCGAACAAAAGACACAGTTCGCTGCTCTTTACGACCTGTATACCGACTGGAACTCTAAAATAAATGTAATCTCCCGCAAAGATATTACAAATCTATATGAGCACCATGTACTCCACTCATTAGGAATAGCCCAGGTGATCCGTTTCCGCCCCGGCACCCGTATTATGGACTTAGGTACCGGAGGGGGATTCCCGGGTATTCCGCTGGCCATTCTTTTTCCCGAATCACATTTCCATCTGGTAGACAGCATCGGGAAGAAAGTACGTGTAGCCAGCGAAGTTGCCAACAGTATCGGATTAAAGAACACGACTTTCTGCCACGAACGTGCCGAAGAAGAGAAACAGAAGTTTGATTTCGTCGTGAGCCGTGCCGTCATGCCCCTTGCCAATCTGATAAAGATCATCCGCAAAAACATTGCTTCCGAGGGGCGAAATGCCTTGCCGAACGGGCTTATCTGCCTGAAAGGTGGCGAACTGGCAAACGAGACTTTGCCATTCAAGCAAAGAACCGCCATATGGGATCTGAAAGATTATTATAAAGAAGAATTTTTCGAAACCAAAAAAGTAGTCTATACGGCCATATAAGCCAGACTGCATTTTCACTTGTAAATCCTCTAATCTATAAATCAGAAAATCATACAAAAAAAAGATGAAAATTAAAAGATTTGAATTCAATATGTTCCCCGAGAACTGCTACGTGCTATGGGACGAAACGCGCGAAGCAGTTGTCATCGACCCCGGGTGCTTCTACGAAGAAGAGAAGCAGGCACTCAAAGGATTCATTACCAGCTTCCAGCTGAATATAAAACATCTGCTCAATACCCACCTGCACCTTGACCACATCTTTGGCAACCCCTTTATGCTGAAAGAATTTGGCCTGAAAGCCGAAGCCAATCAGGCCGATGAGTATTGGATAGATGAAGCTCCCAAGCAAAGCCGGATGTTTGGATTCCAGCTTCAGGAAGCTCCTGTCCCGTTAGGTAAATATCTGCACGACGGCGACATCATCACCTTCGGAAACACTCAGCTCGAAGCTATCCACGTACCCGGGCACTCACCCGGCAGCTTGGTGTACTATTGTGCCGCCGAACATTGCATGTTCTCGGGCGACGTACTATTCCAAGGCAGTATCGGACGTGCCGATCTGACGGGAGGCAACTTCGATGAACTGATAGAGCACATCTGCAGCCGCCTGTTTGTGCTACCTAACGAAACTGTTGTTTATCCAGGACACGGCGCACCCACTACCATTGGTATCGAAAAAGCCGAAAATCCATTCTTCAGATAAACCATATTATCTTGCTTGACAAAAAAGGAACCGAATTAAAAAACATTTTTAATCAATATAGATATGAAAAACGACTTATTGATCAATCGCCACATTGGGATTACTCCCCAGGATGAAGAGACTATGCTACGCAAAATAGGCGTTAGCAGCCTTGATGAACTGATAGACAAGACCATTCCGTCCAATATCCGCTTAGACAAGCCTCTCGACTTGCCCGAACCTATGACTGAATATGAATTTGCAGGCCACATTGCCCAGCTAGCCTCGAAAAACAAACTTTATACTACATATATAGGCATGGGTTGGTATGGCACCATCACCCCGGCGGTTATCCAACGCAATGTTTTCGAAAATCCAGTATGGTATACATCCTATACTCCTTATCAGACTGAAGTTTCCCAAGGACGTCTGGAAGCCCTGATGAACTTCCAGACCGCAGTATGCGACCTGACCGGAATGCCGCTCGCCAACTGCTCCCTCCTCGACGAAGGAACTGCAGCAGCCGAAGCCGTCACCATGATGTACGCTCTCCGCTCGCGCGCGCAACAGAAAGAAGGAGCGAATACCGTCTTCGTAGACGAAAGCATTTTCCCACAGACCTTGGCCGTAATGACAACCCGCGCCATCCCGCAGGGCATTCGCCTTACTGTAGGACGTTATAATGAAATGGAACTGACTCCCGACATATTTGCCTGCGTAGTTCAATATCCCAATGCCAGCGGTAACGTTGAGGATTATCGCAGTTTCGTTGAAAAAGCCCATGCTGCCGGTTGCAAAGTAGCTGTAGCTGCCGACATCCTGAGTCTGGCCCTGCTCACTCCTCCGGGCGAATGGGGTGCTGACATTGTCTTCGGATCGACACAGCGCTTGGGAACTCCGATATTCTACGGCGGACCGTCGGCTGCCTATTTTGCCACACGCGATGAATACAAACGCAACATGCCCGGACGTATCATCGGATGGTCGCGTGACAAATACGGTAAGCTGTGCTACCGCATGGCCCTACAGACACGCGAACAGCACATCAAGCGCGAGAAGGCTACATCCAATATATGTACTGCTCAAGCCCTGCTTGCCACCATGGCCGGATTCTATGCCGTATACCATGGTCAGGAAGGCATCCGCAACATAGCCGAACGCATCCATAGTATCACCGTATTCCTGGAGAAAGCGATCAGCGAACTGGGCTTCCGCCAACAGAATACACAATACTTTGATACCCTGCGTTTCTCCCTGCCCGACAATCTGTCGGCTCAGCAAATACGCACCATCGCCCTGAGCAAAGAAGTCAATCTGCGATACTTCGACAACGGCGACGTCGGATTCAGCATCGACGAAACCACCGACATTGCCGCAGTCAATGTCCTGCTCTCCATATTCACCATTGCTGCCGAACAAGACTGGCACAAAATCACCAGCATCCCCGACAGCAGTATTCTGCAGGATAGCATCAAACGTAAAACGCCGTTCCTGACTCATGAAGTATTCAACCTGTACCACACGGAAACAGAGATGATGCGCTACATCAAACGCCTGGACCGTAAAGATATATCGCTGGCACACTCCATGATTTCGCTTGGTTCGTGCACCATGAAACTGAATGCGGCAGCCGAGATGCTTCCGTTAAGCCGTCCGGAATTCATGAACATTCACCCGTTTGTCCCCGAAGACCAGGCAGAGGGCTACCATGAACTTATCAACAATTTGAGCGATGAACTGAAAGTCATCACCGGATTTGCAGGTGTCAGCCTGCAACCCAACTCCGGCGCAGCAGGCGAGTATACAGGATTGCGTGTCATCCGCGCCTATCTGGAAAGCATCGGTCAAGGCCACCGCAACAAGATTCTGATACCGGCCTCAGCCCATGGAACCAATCCCGCATCAGCCATTCAGGCAGGTTTCACCACCGTAACATGTGCCTGCGACGAACACGGCAATGTCGACATGGCAGACCTTCGTGCCAAAGCCGAAGAGAACCGCTCCGACCTTGCTGCCCTGATGATTACCTATCCTTCTACGCACGGAATCTTCGAAACCGAGATTGTAGAAATCTGCAAGATCATCCACGATTGCGGTGCACAAGTCTATATGGACGGAGCCAACATGAACGCCCAGGTCGGCCTGACCAGCCCCGGCTTCATCGGTGCCGACGTCTGCCACCTGAACCTGCACAAGACCTTTGCTTCACCTCACGGTGGCGGTGGCCCGGGTGTAGGTCCTATCTGCGTAGCCAGCCACCTGGTTCCTTTCCTCCCCGGACATCACATGTTTGGCAATGCAGCCAACGAAGTTTCGTCTGCTCCGTACGGTAGTGCAGGTATTCTGCCTATCACTTACGGCTACATCCGCATGATGGGTGCCGAAGGCCTGACACGCGCCACCAAGATAGCCATACTTAATGCAAACTACCTGGCCGCTTGCCTGAACGATACTTACGGAATCGTATATCGTGGTGCTAACGGTTTTGTAGGTCACGAAATGATACTCGAATGCCGGAAGATTCACGAGGAAACAGGCATCAGCGAAAACGACATCGCCAAGCGTCTGATGGATTACGGCTATCACGCTCCTACCCTCTCATTCCCTGTTCATGGCACGTTGATGATCGAGCCAACCGAAAGCGAAAGCCTGGCCGAACTCGACAACTTTGTTCAAGTGATGCTATCCATCTGGAATGAAATTCAGGAAGTGAAAGACGGAACAGCAGACAAGACCGACAACGTACTGGTCAACGCTCCGCATCCCGAATACGAAGTAGTAGCAGACCAATGGGATCACTGCTACAGCCGTACCAAAGCTGCCTATCCGACAGAGAATGTACGCGAAAACAAATTCTGGATCAACGTAGCCCGCGTAGACAACACTCTGGGCGACCGCAAACTGCTTCCTACACGTTATGGAACATTCGAGTAAACCGAATCCGTTAACGGAAAAGAAGTAATATATAAAGAACTGGAACTGGTTATCAATGGCATCATTGATAGCCAGTTTTTTTATACCTGCCGGTTCTGTTTTATTCCCTCCCCAACGAAAAGCAAGCCAATTTTCCTCCCCCCTCCTCCTGCTACCCTCGTAAAGTATTCCTTTCGGAACACAAAAAGAGCCAATCTGGTAAACTACATTCAGAGAGAAAAACATATTTTTGCAACCTGTTTATCGGCTTCTGTTTTATCACACACCACCTCTCAGAGAAGAGAATCACACTATACAAACAGTCCGAGCGATCATACAGCTTTTTATTATTAACGTAAGATATAGACATGAGGCATTCCCTACTTTACATCATTTCGGCATGTTTGCTGCTAGCCGGTTGCGACATGATAGATTATCATCCTTACGATGTACGAATAAGCGGTGAAACAAATGTCAATGCACACAATATCGAAGAAATCGAGGCACGCTGCCTGGGCAAAGACACCCTACGGATCGTCACAATGAGTGACTCACAGCGATGGTACGACGAGACGGAGGATTTTGTCGAACATCTGAATCAGCGAAACGATATTGACTTTGTGATACATGGAGGCGACATGAGCGACTTCGGAGTCACCAACGAATTCCTGTGGCAACGCGACATTATGAATAAGCTGAACATACCCTACGTCACGCTGATTGGCAACCACGACTGTCTGGGAACTGGCGAAGAAGCCTACAGAGCCATTTTCGGTAATCCCAATTTCAGTTTCATTGCCGGACGTGTCAAGTTTGTCTGCCTGAATACCAATGCCCTTGAAAACGACTATTCGCAGCCCATCCCCGACTTCGAATTTCTGGAAAACGAAATTCACAACCGCAGGGATGAATTTGACAAGACTGTCATATCCATGCACGTACGCCCGTATGCCGACCAGTTCAACAACAATGTGGCACGGGTATTCGAACGGTATGTCATCGAGTTTCCAGGCATTCAGTTTTGTACTGCAGGCCACGAACATCATCTTTTTGAAGAAGAACTTTTCGAGGATGGAATCATGTATTATATGAGCGACTGCATGAAACACCGCAACTATTATATTTTCACCATAACACCTGAAGGCTATGAAAGAGAAGTGGTATATTATTAAAAAAGGCATTCCCTATTGCCTTGCTCTACTCCTGTCCGCATTCGCATTTCCGCTTCAGGCACAAATAGAGCAGGAAGACAGCATAAGAATCACCTATCGCGAACCCGCCGATTCTTCCACCATCCAGCAGGCAGAACTTCAGCACGATACCGTCTGGATAGTAAAACACGATACGATATGGGCACCACTGACCGACGAAGACATGCCACAGTATCAAAACAAATACGACCATCGCATCCGCCGCTACCGCAACCGCTGGGAAGCCCTGATACCTGTATACAGCAAAATTCAGTTTGCAGGCAATATAGGCCTCGTATCGGTGGGACCCGGTTGGGACTATGGACGTCACAATCAGTGGGAGACAGACATGCTTTTCGGCATTCTGCCTAAATATCAATCGAAAAAAGCCAAACTCACCTTTACTTTAAAACAAAATTATATCCCCTGGGACTTACGCATCAAAGAAAGCCCGTTCAGCATCAACCCGCTTACGTGCGGCATGTATGTGAATACCGTATTTGGTGATGATTTCTGGGTGAACGAGCCGGACCGTTATCCTAAAGGTTATTATGGTTTTTCGTCCAAAATACGCTTTCATGTTTTCTTAGGGCAACGAGTCACGTTCAACATCGACCAAAAACATCGGTTTATGGCTAAGCAAATCAGCCTGTTCTACGAAATCAGCACATGCGACCTCTACGTGATAAGCGCATTTACCAACAAATATCTGAAACCGAAAGATTACCTGAGCCTTTCATTCGGCATAAAGATGCAGCTGATATAAACCGGATGTACGCTGCCGGTCAGCCGAGAGATTTCTTATGCCCCAAGCGCAACGAGAGGAAAAGAGCAAGAATCTGTAGTTCAAACACTTGCAGTTTCCGTTCGTTTCCTGCCTTGGAAACTGTCGTTTCCTCTTTGGGGAACGGACGTAACCTCCTTGGGGAACGAGAGTTTCCCCTTGAGGGAACGGACGTAACCTCAGGAGGATACGGACATAACCCCACGGGAACAGGGACATAACTCCGCTGTTATCCCTGACGGAAACCTGCGGTTGGAGAATAAAAAGCAAAGCCGCGTGTGCCGCAATCGGGCAACTTCCGGCCCAGCGCCGAAAATATCCTCCGGACAAAGCTTGCGTTTCAGATTTAATTCGTACTTTTACCCTCTCTGTAAAGGCTCTCCAAGCATATGGCTCGCGAAGCCCGAATAAACAAAGCTTACCAGAAATAAGGATGAACAGAAAATACGGAAAGATTCTCATAGTTGACGACAACCAGGGAGTACTCGCAGCATTGCAATTACTGCTAAAGCCCTACTTCGATACCATAAAAGTACTTTCTTCGCCTGTCACACTGCCCTCCGTCATCAACGAAGAAAAATGGCAAATAATCCTGCTCGACATGAATTTCACAGCAGGCATCAGCACGGGCAATGAAGGGCTCTACTGGCTGCACGAAATTAAAAAGGCTGCCCCCAAGCTGCCCGTTGTGCTCTTTACTGCCTATGCCGATATCGACTTAGCCGTACGGGGCATGAAAGAGGGAGCGGCCGACTTCATCGTCAAGCCCTGGGACAACCGCAAAGTCATCGAAACCCTGATACGCGCCATAGAAGACGGGCAACCGGCCAACAACACCGACCGGAAAAAACCGAAAACAGAAAAAGACAGCATGTATTGGGGAGAAAGTCCTGCCATGAAGCACTTGCAGCTACTGGTGCAGAAAGTAGCCGCAACCGATGCCAACATACTGATAACCGGCGAAAACGGTACCGGCAAAGAGATGCTGGCACGCGAAATACACCGACTGTCCCACCGCCACCAGCACGAAATGGTGTGCGTAGATATGGGGGCCATCACCGAGAGCCTGTTCGAAAGCGAGCTCTTCGGCCACATCAAAGGCGCTTACACCGACGCACATGCCGACCGTGCCGGCAAGTTTGAATCGGCCGACCAGAGTACCCTCTTCCTGGACGAAATAGGCAACTTGCCCTATCACCTGCAAGCCAAACTGCTGACAGCCATCCAGCGCCGCAGCATTGTCCGTGTAGGCAGCAACACCCCGGTTCCTGTCAACATCCGCCTGATTTGCGCCACCAACCGCAATCTTCAGGACATGGTACAAAGGAACGAATTCCGCGAAGACCTGTTGTACAGAATCAACACGATACATCTGGAAATCCCGCCGCTCAGGCAACGCCCCGAAGACATTGTTCCGCTGGCCGAAATGTTCATTACCCGCTTCTGCAAACGCTACGACAAGCCGCTGGTCAGCCTCACCGAAAGTGCCCAAGCCAAGCTGAAGCAGCATCCCTGGTATGGCAACATCCGCGAACTGGAACACACCATCGAAAAGGCCGTCATCATCTGCGATGACACCTGCTTGCCTGCCGAACTGTTCCAACTGACCTCCCCTCAGGAGAAAAGCCCGGAAATGCCGGCCTCGACTTTGGAAGAAATGGAGTTCAAGATGATTCGCAAAGCACTGGACAGCTGCAACGGCAACCTGTCTGCCGTAGCCGCCCAACTGGGAATCAGCCGCCAGACCCTATACAATAAAATGAAGAAATTCGGACTCTAACAAACTGTTACGCGAATGAAGGAAAAAGATCCAAGACAATACTATCCGTTCCGGGTGGGCGCCAGTCTGCTGGTGACTTTCATGGCAGGTTTCTTCTGGGCAACGCTCCTGTGGCATCCCCTGCCCCTCCCAAGATTCCTTAATCCTACTTTTTGGGCCCTTGTGTTCACCGCCCTCTTGCCCGTCGCCCTATACTGGCAACACCGGCTTTACCGCCGCCACATACGCAACGTACTCTTTTTGCTCGACGCCATTGAAAACAATGACAACTCCATCCACTTCAACGAGGACGACCATAACCGGGAAAACCGAATTGTCAACCGGGCATTGAACAAAGTGGCATGCATCCTGCACAACGTCAAGAAAGAAACCATCCAAAAGGAGAAATACTACGAGCTGATTCTGGGCTGTGTCAACACCGGTATCGTAGTGCTAAATGAAAACGGAGCCGTCTATCAAAAGAACGATGAAGCCCTACGGCTGCTGGGCATCAATGTGTTCACCCACGTCAAGCAGCTTAGCCGCGTCGACTCCCGACTGACGGACACCATCAGCCAATGCCGCCCGGGCGACAAACTGCAGATTGCTTTCAGCAATGAGCGCAGCACGGTCAACCTGTCCGTACGCGTCAGCGGTATAGTGGTTCGCGACGAGCCCCTGCGCATTCTTGCCCTGAACGACATCAACAACGAACTGGACGAAAAAGAAATCGATTCGTGGATCAGGCTCACCCGTGTCCTGACACACGAAATCATGAATGCAGTGACTCCCATCACCTCGCTAAGCGATACGTTGCTGCACCTTGTCGCCCAACCGGGCAAAGCGGACGAAGCCTCAACCCCAACGGTAGAAGAAGAAATACGCAACGGACTGCAAACCATCAGCAGTACCGGCAAGGGATTGCTCGCATTTGTCGAAACCTACCGGAAGTTCACCCGAATCCCGACGCCGGAGCCATCTCTGTTCTACGCCAAAGGATTCATTACACGAATGATCGAGTTGGCCCGACACCAGCATCCCGACGCACACATCACATTCCAGACCGATGTCGCCCCCGAGGACCTCATCATCTATGCCGACGAGAACCTGATAGCGCAAGTCGTCATCAACATTCTGAAAAATGCCATACAGGCCATCGAGTCATCTCCCAACAAGGAAGCCGACACGGGTTGCATACGCATACGCGCCTATTGCAACGACTCCGAAGCCATATTCATAGAGATTTCGAACAACGGGCCGCTGATTCCTCAGGAGATTGCCGAACACATCTTCATCCCCTTCTTCACGACCAAAGAGGGCGGAAGCGGCATCGGCTTAAGCATATCCAGACAAATCATGCGCCTGTCGGGTGGCAGCATTTCCCTTTTGCCCGGAAAAAAAACCACCTTTGTTTTAAAATTCAACTAAAGTTTGCTATCTTTGTATTCTCCTAACAATTTATTATTCAACAACATGATTTTTACAGCAGAAAACATCCTTCTTATCGGTTCTATTTTACTTTTTGTCAGTATCGTTGTCGGAAAGACCGGCTACCGTTTCGGAGTACCAGCCTTGTTGCTCTTCCTCATGGTGGGCATGGCCTTTGGCAGCGACGGACTGGGATTGCAGTTCCACAATGCACAGGAGGCACAGTTCATCGGTATGGTTGCTCTGAGCGTCATCCTGTTTTCGGGCGGTATGGATACCAAGATAAGCGAGATTCGCCCCATCCTGTGGCCGGGTATCGTATTGTCTACAGCGGGCGTACTGCTTACAGCCCTGTTCACCGGACTCTTCATCTGGTGGCTTTCGGGCATGAGCTGGACCAACATTCACTTCCCGCTTATCACCAGCCTGCTGCTGGCCGCTACCATGTCTTCGACCGATTCGGCCTCCGTATTCGCCATACTGCGTTCGCAGAAGATAAACCTGAGGCACAACCTGCGTCCCATGCTCGAACTGGAAAGCGGAAGTAACGACCCGATGGCCTACATGCTTACCATCGTGCTGATACAGTTCATCCAGTCGTCGGGGATGGAAACCGCACACATACTGGGCTCGTTCATCGTGCAGTTCATCGTCGGAGCCGGCGCCGGCTATCTGCTGGGAAAACTGGCCATCCTCATCCTGAACAGAATCAACATCGATAATCAAGCACTCTACCCGATTCTGCTGCTGGCATTCGTGTTCTTCACCTTCTCCCTTACCGACCTGCTGAAGGGGAACGGCTATCTGGCTGTCTACATAGCCGGAATGATGGTGGGTAACGCCAAGATTATGTATAGGAAAGAAATATATACCTTTATGGACGGACTGACATGGCTGTTCCAGATCATCATGTTCCTGTGCCTGGGACTTCTGGTCAATCCGCGCGAGATGCTCGAAGTAGCCTGCGTGGCCTTGCTCATCGGTGTATTCATGATTCTGATAGGCCGTCCGCTCAGCGTCTTCCTTTGCCTGCTGCCTTTCGGCAAAAAAATAACGCTCAAATCGCGCCTGTTCATCTCATGGGTCGGACTGCGCGGAGCTGTTCCCATTATTTTTGCCACCTATCCCGTAGTAGCCAATGTGCCGGGCTCTGATGCCATCTTCAACATTGTCTTCTTCATCACCATCGTCTCGCTCATCATCCAGGGAACTACCGTATCGCGGGCCGCCCGATTGCTGGGCCTCTCCATTCCGATGCCTAAAACAGGCAACGACTTCGGTGTGGAACTGCCCGATGAGATAGACTCCGACCTGAAAGATATGACCGTCACTCCGGAAATACTGGCACAGGGCGACACCCTGAAAGACATGAACCTGCCTCAGGGAACACTGGTGATGATTGTAAAAAGAGGCGACGAATACCTCATTCCCAATGGAAGCCTGAAGCTGCATGTAGGCGATAAGCTACTGCTCATTTCGGAGAAAAGTAAAAACTAAAAAACATGAACTGCTTGTTTCGCATTGGTATAAGCCCTATATTTGCACGGTTTTAACTAAAGTGTGCCGATTTAACAAATGGAACAGAAACAGCAGTTCATTGACTACATTGAGCAAAGCATCATACAAAACTGGGACAGAAATGCCCTGACAGATTATAAAGGCGCCACATTGCAATACAAAGATGTTGCCCGGAAAATAGCCAAATTCCACATCGTATTGGAAAGTGCCAACATTAAGCCCGGCGATAAGATTGCCGTTTGCGGACGCAACAGCGCACATTGGGCCGTGACTTTTCTTGCAACCCTGACCTATGGTGCAGTCATTGTCCCCATACTTCACGAATTCAAGGCTGACAACATACACAACATTGTCAACCACTCCGAAGCCAAGCTGCTGTTTGTCGGCGACCAGATATGGGAAAACCTGAACGAAGATGCCATGCCGCTACTGCTGGGCATTGTGCTGATGCCGGACTTCAACCCGGTAGTCTGCCGCGACGAACGGCTGATGGAAGCGTTCGAGCATCGCAATGCCATCTACGGGCAACGCTACCCCAAGAATTTCCGTCCGGAACACATCTGCTACCGCAAAGAGGCTTCACCCGAAGAACTGGCGGTCATCAACTATACATCAGGCACAACAGGCTATTCGAAAGGAGTCATGCTGCCCTATCGCAGCCTGTGGTCCAACATAGCCTATTGCCACGAAATGCTGCCCGTTCGCCCGGGCGACCACATCGTATCCATGCTTCCGTTGGGACATGTATTCGGTATGGTATATGATTTCCTGTACGGATTCTCTGCCGGTGCCCATCTGTACTTTCTTACCCGTATGCCGTCGCCCAAGATTATCGCACAGTCTTTCGCAGAAATCAGGCCACGGGTCATCTCCTGCGTACCGCTCATTGTCGAGAAAATCATTAAGAAGGATATTCTGCCTCGTGTCGACAACCGTATTGGAAAACTGCTGCTGCGGATGCCCATCATCAACGACCACATCAAGGCCGATGCCCGCAAGAAGGCAATGGAAATATTCGGTGGCAACTTTGACGAAATCATCATCGGAGGAGCACCGTTCAATGCCGATGTCGAACGCTTCCTGAAATCCATCGGCTTCCCCTACACCATTGCCTATGGTATGACAGAATGCGGTCCTATCATCTGTTCGAGCCGTTGGGAAACCCTGAAACTGGCCTCCTGCGGCAAAGCAACTTCACGAATGGAAGTCAAGATTGACTCCAACGACCCGCAACATGTAGCAGGCGAAATCGTCTGCCGCGGAGCCAACCTGATGCTGGGTTACTATAAAAATCCGGAAGCCACAGCGCAAATCATCGACGCGAACGGCTGGTTGCACACCGGTGACCTGGGTACCATGGACAAAGACGGTTACGTCACCGTCAGAGGACGCAGCAAGAACATGTTGCTTACAGCCAGCGGACAGAACATCTATCCGGAGGAAATAGAAAGCAAACTGAACAACATGCCTTATGTATCCGAGTCGCTGGTTGTCCTGCAGAAAGACAAACTTGTAGCACTTATCTATCCCGACTTCGACGATGCTTTCGCGCATGGCCTGCAACAGAAAGACATCGAAGGCATCATGGAAAACAACCGGATAGAACTGAACCAGCAACTGCCTGCTTATTGCCAGATAACGAAAGTCAAGATTCACTTTGAAGAGTTTGAGAAAACTGCGAAGAAAAGCATCAAGCGTTTCATGTATCAGGAAGCAAAAGGATAATCACTCCTTTCCTCCTATATCAGTACATGCTGCAAAGCTTTTCTGGTAATCCGACATATATAAAAACTGCACCGGACTGTAGACATTCGATTCTATGAGTCCGGTGCAGTTTTTCTTTTCAGCTCTGTTCGGGTCAGCCGTTTTTCAGCACATCGTCTTTATCGGGTGCATCCGGTTCGGGAGTAACATCCGGCTGAAAAGGATTGAAATAGTAAATGCCCAACCGATCAAGCAGTTTCAGGAATTTGGGCAGCTTCTGCATAAACAGGCTGCAGTCTTTCTTTTTTGCCGGTGTCCATGCCGACTCGGCAACAGCAGCCAGACGGGGAAACGTCATAAAGTCAAGCCTCTTCTCATCGGCCACACGCTCGGTCCACATACTGAACTGAAGGCCCATCAGCTGATCTTCATAGCCTTGTGCCAAATGTATGATCGGTTCCGGAAAACGGCAAATATCCTCTATCGGATTATAGCCATCCCAGAAACGTCCTACCGTATGTTGGCCGTACTGCACAAAGTCACCATACAACGGTCGGCGCGGGGTCATAATGACTTTGTACCCGTTTTCCAGGGCCTTTACAAGCTGATGTTTTCTGTCGTGACGCCACCACATGACTACAGCTTTCTCGGGCGACACGCCTGCATCTACAATCTCATCCCAGCCAATCATGGTCTTTCCTTTCGAAGCCAGCATGTCGGCTATCCGACGGATAAAATAATGCTCAAGTCCTACCTCATTGCCCAGATTCTTGTCCTTGATGAACTGCTGAATCTCCGGATCGGTATACCAGCTCTGGTTTCCAAAATGTACTTCGTCGCCACCTACATGGATATAAGGTGACGGGAAAAGAGAAATAATCTCGTCGAAAATATGGCTGATAAACTCAAAGGTTTCTTCCTTGCAGGGATGAAAAGTGAAACCTTCCCACTTTCCCTCACCTCCACCGGACACTTCGGGATAGGAACGGCAGACGGCTGTAGCATGTCCGGGCATATCAAATTCAGGAAGAATCATGATATGACGCTCGGCAGCATAAGACACTATTTCGCGTATATCGTCCTGGGTATAGAATTGAGCCGGTGCCTTCGGGTCGTGCCAGTTTCCTACAGCGCCTTCGGAGGTAAGCTTCGGATACTTTTTGATTTCGATTCTCCAGCCCGGTTCGTCAGTCAGATGCCAGTGAAAAACATTCAACTTCAGCGAAGCCATCATGTCAAGATACTGCTTGACCTTCTCCTT
>ULPI01011823.1_pt1 | contig 19052 bp, 21 predicted proteins | sample 1953381 | NCBI WGS metagenome assembly ULPI01 (sample SAMEA4835626, study PRJEB28245) | human gut metagenome | biome: gut microbiome; material: fecal sample | place: Denmark | collected 2008
CGAACGGGGTTGAGGGGCGAAGCCCCTCAGCAGGTCAAGGGCGGCAGCCCTGACTTCTCCCCCTTCCTGGGGAAGGGGGCAGGGGGATGGGATATTAAAAGCACTCATTGCAACAAACTTAAGCCAAGTTTTTTCAGAACATATTTTTGCCCTTATCCCGCACAACAATCCCGAAAACCGCATACATTGGATTATACCTCCAAAAAAATTTTCAATAAAATACCCTTAACCTATTGACAAAGTAGGTTTTGGGTAGTATAATAGCATCATCGGAACAAAACCGATGAGAATTATAAGTTTTGAAACAAACGGAGGAAATACAATGTACGCTACTATTTCATCAACGCACAACAGAATAATGTGTTGCTGTATCAGCTCCCGGACAAGTAAAATGGCATTTGGGTGCAGCGGCATTGTTGTCATACAGCCGTAAAAGCACTGCGGCGACTGTCATTTGTCCGGGAGCATAATTGCCCGGCTTTTATTTTGCCTGTGGCACAGTAAATCGAAAGGATGTGACGGTATGGATCTTAACGCTATCGCTGAGTACCTGCCGCTGTTCGGGGAAGCCGCACTGCTGACTGTAAAGCTCGGTGTTCTTGGTATAATATTCTCGATCATCATAGGGCTTATATGTGCAGTGGTTCAGTACTACAAGGTACCGGTTATCCGCCGTATAGTTTCCGTCTACATTGAAATCAGCCGCAATACACCGCTTTTAGTACAGCTTTTTTTCATCTATTACGGACTGCCTAAAGTCGGCATACCGACCGACGCCGAAACCTGCGGCATCGCAGGACTTGCCTTCCTCGGAGGAAGCTACATGGCGGAGGCTTTCAGGAGCGGACTTGAATCGGTAGACAAGATACAGACAGAAAGCGCCTATTCTCTCGGAATGAACAAAATGCAGGCAATGCGTTATGTGATACTTCCGCAGGCGATGTCGGTAAGTATCCCGGCATTTGTCGCAAACGTGATATTTCTTATGAAGGAAACGAGCGTGTTCAGTGCGATAAGCCTGCTTGACCTTATGTTTATGGCAAAGGATCTTATGGGAATGTACAACGATACCACCGAGGCTCTGTGCCTGCTGGTCGGCTTCTATCTCATAATACTTCTTCCGATCTCAATCGTCGGAACGATAGTTGAAAGGAGGGTACGCCGTGCAGGATTTGGCGGTTAATCTCGGAATAGACGTTCTGTTCAAGGGTACGAACTTCATAAGACTTCTCGGAGGGCTGTGGACGGCGCTCTGGATAAGCCTTGTATCCGTTGCGATAAGCATACCGCTCGGTATTGGAATGGGCGTACTTATGACAAAGAAGAACAGGATATTGAAAGCCGTTCTTCGTGTGTATCTTGAATTTATAAGAATAATGCCGCAGCTCGTGCTTCTTTTCATAATGTTCTTCGGAACGACAAGGGCTTTCGGCTGGGATCTTTCGGGCGAAGCGGCCTCTATAATAGTATTCGTATTATGGGGTACTGCCGAAATGGGCGACCTTGTAAGAGGCGCACTTATCTCAATACCGAAGCATCAGTATGAAAGCAGTGAGGCTCTCGGACTTACAAATACACAGACTTATCTTTATGTTATCATACCGCAGACGATAAGACGGCTCATACCGCTTTCGATAAATCTGATAACAAGAATGATAAAGACGACAAGCCTTATCCTTATGATAGGCGTTGTAGAGGTCCTGAAGGTCGCACAACAGATAATAGAAGCTAACAGAATGACAAGTCCGAATGGTGCATTCGGAGTGTATCTGACGGTATTCCTGCTATACTTCATCGCCTGCTGGCCGATAAGTATGCTTGCAAAATACCTTGAAAAGAAATGGAGCTAAAGCGTATGGCAGATGCATTATTAACAATAGACAACGTTGTAAAGCGTTTTGATGACGCAACGATACTTGACGGTATCAGCTTTTCCGTAAAAAAGAGCGAGGTCATAGTAATAGTAGGGCCGAGCGGCTGCGGAAAGTCAACTCTCCTGCGCTGTATAAACGCACTTGAGCCGATACAGGAAGGCAGTATAACACTTGACGGCGATGTAATCGAAAGAAACAGCAAGACGCTTCCTCTTTTAAGACAGCGTATAGGAATGGTATTCCAGAGCTATGACCTGTTCCCTCACCTGACGGTGCTTGACAATATTCTTCTTGCACCTTGCAAGGTACAGAAAAGGGATAAAGAAGAGGTAAAGCAGGAAGCAATGTCACTGCTCGAAAGAGTGGGACTAAAAGAAAAGGCTAAAAGCTACCCCAGAGAGCTTTCCGGCGGTCAGAAGCAGCGTGTGGCTATCGTCCGTGCGCTTTGTATGCACCCTGAAATACTGCTCTTTGACGAGGTAACTGCGGCACTCGATCCCGAAATGGTCCGTGAGGTACTTGACGTTATGCTCGATCTTGCAAAGCAGGGTCGCACAATGCTGATAGTAACACACGAAATGCAGTTTGCAAGAGCGATAGCAGACAGAATAATCTTCCTCGACAACGGAAAAATCGTGGAAGAAGCAACGCCCGATGAGTTCTTTGATAATCCTAAGACAGAAAGGGCAAAACAATTCCTTAACACATTTGAGTTCGACTCGGTAAGAGCAAAGAAAGAACTCGCAGAATAAAGAGAGATATTCAAAGGAGATAATCACAATGAAAAAGTTAAACTTCAAGAAGCTGATAGCACTCGGTCTTACGGCAGCTGCGGCAGTAGCTTCATTCACAGCGTGCGGCACAAACGCAACAAGCGGCGGCAGTGACGGCAACACAGGCTCGAAGGTTTACCGCACACTTGACGAGATAAAGGCAAGCGGTAAGATAAACATCGGTGTGTTCTCAGACAAGAATCCCTTCGGCTATGTTGATGAGAACGGCGAATATCAGGGCTATGACATTTATTTTGCAAACAGACTCGGCAAGGATCTCGGCGTTGAGATAAACTATGTTTCGACAGAGGCCGCTAACCGTGTTGAATATCTTGAAACCGGCAAGGTTGATATTATCCTTGCAAACTTCACTGTAACAGAAGAAAGAGCGGAAAAGGTTGACTTTGCACTTCCTTACATGAACGTTGCACTCGGCGTTGTTTCACCCGACAGCAATGTTATCACATCGCTTGACAACTGGAAGGCTGAGGACAGGATGATCGTTATCTCGGGTACAACGGCTGAGCTTTATCTCACAAAGAACTACCCCGACATCAAGCTCCAGAAGTATGATTCTTATGCTACGGCAAAGAGCGCAATCGAAAACGGCAACGGTGTTGCGTGGGCTAACGACAACACAGAGGTTATCGCATTTGCAAAGCAGAACAAGGGCTATACTGTAGGCATTGACTCACTCGGCAGCCAGGATACTATCGCTCCCGCTGTTACAAAGGGCAACGAAACGCTCCTTAACTGGATAAACGATGAAATCAAGACACTCGGCAAGGAAAACTTCTTCCACGCAGACTATGACGCTACTCTTACAGACACATACGGTGCAGACTACAAGGAAACACTCGTTGTAGAGGGCGGCGAAGTAAAGAAAAGCTGAGAAAGATATATAAATACAGTTTATGAGGAGCCGAAAAGCTCCTCATAAAAACTTTAAGTGCAGGTGAGAACAATGAAAAGGATACTTTGCTTCGGCGACTCGAATACATGGGGGCTTATCCCCGGCACTGACAAGAGATTTGCCGACGGTGTACGCTGGACAAGCATTATAAGAAACGACCTTGAGCAAAGCGGTTATGAGATAATCGAAGAAGGTCTTTGCGGAAGAACAACGGTTTTTGAGGACCCCGACAGGATAGGCAGAGCAGGCGACAAGCTGCTCCCCGTATTCCTTGAAAGTCACGCTCCGCTGGATATGGTCATTATAATGCTCGGAACGAACGACTGCAAGCCGGTTTATAACGCTGACGCAGAAACGATTGCGCACGGTGCGGAGCGTCTTATCGAGCAGGTAAGAGCGTATGCCGGTAATTGCCGTATCCTGCTCATTTCACCTATAGAGCTTGGTAATGACGTATGGCAGGAAAGATACGATCCGCAGTTTGACGCAGGCTCGCCCGCAGTTTCACGAAATCTGAAATACACCTTTGCAAAGGTCGCAAGAAAGCACGGTACAGATATACTTGCCGCCTCCGACCACGCAAAACCAAGCAGTATAGACTGCGAACATCTTGACGAGAACGGACACAATGCACTTGCCCGTGCGGTCGAGGACAAGATACTCAGTATTTACGGAAGGGCGGCTTCATAAACCAAATGACTAAAAAGCAACTTATCAGGCACTCTTTCATCAAGAGCCTGCCTGTACTGTGCAGTTATCTGTTTTTAGGTATGGCATACGGAATGATGATGGCGGAGGCAGGGTATCAGTGGTACTACTCGCTGTTCTCCTGTCTGTTCCTCTACTCCGGAACCTGCCAGTTCTTACTTATAACATTTTTCAGCAGCGGAGCGTCACTACTTACGGTGGCGCTCACTGTTCTGCTTGTAAACAGCAGGCAGAGCTTCTACAGCCTTACATTTCTGAAGGATTTCAACGCTATGGGAAAGCGTAAGCTGTATATGATACATTCGATGACGGATGAAACGTATGCGGTAAACACTACGCTCGACTATATGCCCGAGGATGACAAGCACAGCACCATGTTTGGCGTTGCGCTTTTCAGCCATTTCTACTGGACTTTCTTTTCGGTGCTGGGAAGCGTTATCGGACAGCTGCTCCCGTTTCAGCTTGAGGGCGTTGACTTCTGTATGACGGCGCTGTTCGTCATTATCTTTATCGACAAGTGGGAACACGCCGACAGGCACTCCCCTGCGCTTATCGGTCTTGGGGTAGGCGTGCTGTGCCTGCTTATATTCGGTCAGAACAGCTTTATGCTCCCTGCTCTGCTCTTATCCACAGCACTTTTACTGCTGATAACAAACACAGGCATCGGCAAGAAAAAGGGCGGAAAGGATAACGATGAGGTAAAAACGGCAGATGAAAAAACAGAGATAGTTACTTCTCCGGAAGATATTATCGCCGATGAAAAGGAGGAGCGGAAGATATGACAACAACTCCTATGACACCTTTACAGATGGTGATAGCGATAGTTATCAGTGCTGTTATCACATTCTCACTGCGTGCGCTGCCCTTTGTGATCTTTCACGGCAACAGGAAAATGCCAAAGTGGCTCGAACGCATAGAAAAGTCGCTCCCGGCTATGATAATGTCGATACTTATAATCTACTGCCTGAAGGACATCGGCGACAATATGTTCGGTGTGGGCATACCAAGACTTCTTGCCGTTGTTATAACGGGCGGAAGCTACAAGCTGTGGCATAACACTTTCGTGAGCATGGCGGCAGGCACGCTGTCATATATGGGTCTGCTGTACTTATTCAGCCATGTGCTGACAATGGCATAAGGAAAGGAAAATAACTTTGGAAATAACCGTAAGCGAACTTGAAAGGCTCTCCCCCTACAGCTATATTTTATATGACACACGCAGTGAGCAGGAAAAGCTGTACGGCGTTATGGAGGGTGCTGTATCGGTTTCGGCAGACGAGCTTTTATCCGCACCGCCTGAGGACAAGTCGAAACAACTTATCGTATGCTGTGCAAGAGGAAAATTCAGCGTAGATACCGCAGAACAATTATCGGAAATGGGATATGACGCTTATTCGCTTTCGGGCGGATATGCCGCATGGCTTCTTGCTGTAATGCAGAAGGAGCAGGCTGACGAGGTTTCGAAGCGTGTCGAGCAGAGCCTGCAAAAGAAGTTCCGCAAAAAGATATGGGCGGCATTCACAAAGGCTGTAAAGCAGTATGAACTTGTAAAGGAAAACGACCGTATCGCCGTATGTATTTCGGGCGGTAAGGACTCTATGCTGATGGCTAAGCTGTTTCAGGAGCTTCACCGCCACAGTGATTTTCCGTTCGAGGTGAAATTTATCGTAATGGACCCAGGCTACAGCACTGCAAACAGGAATGTTATCGAGGAGAACGCACGCAAGCTGAAAATACCGATAGAGATATTCGAGTCGGACATTTTCGATTCTGTTTATAACATTGAAAAATCTCCCTGTTATCTTTGTGCGAGGATGAGGAGAGGTCACCTGTATAACTATGCAAAGAGCCTTGGTTGTAACAAGATAGCACTCGGACATCACTATGACGATGTGATAGAAACGATACTTATGGGTATGCTGTACGGCGCTCAGATACAGACGATGATGCCGAAGCTCCACAGCACGAACTTTGAGGGAATGGAGCTTATACGTCCGCTGTACCTTGTGCGTGAGGACGATATAAAAGCGTGGAGGGACTACAACGGTCTGCACTTTATCCAGTGCGCCTGCAAATTCACGGACACCTGCACTACCTGCAACAACGAGGAGAACCGTTCAAAGCGTGTGGAGATAAAACAGCTTATCGCAAAGCTGAAGCAGACAAATCCTGAGGTCGAAAAGCATATTTTCAAGAGCGTTGAAAACGTGAATATTGATACTGTCATTGCGTGGAAAAAGGGAGGAGAAAAGCATCACTTCCTTGACAGCTATGATAAAATGATATGATATTTGCATTTTCTGTGCGGATAAGGTAAAATATAATAGCAAGCTATGCCGTCACGGTTATGAATTGTGACGGCACTTAATTTCTCAAAGGGAGGCGGATAAACTGAAAAAACACAGACTCAGGCTGAAAGAATTTGTCCGCCTGTTCACGCAAAGCAAGCGTTTCAGAATAGTGCTGTACACTGCAGGCTCGCTGACGCTGAATGTTGCCTATGCCGCATACAACGGCGTTCTCGGTCTGTTCTACGGCTCGATATGGTTTATGATACTGTGCGTGTATTACGGTCTGCTTGCCGTGATGCGTTATATGGCTGTATCGTATGAGAAAAAGCTGGACAAGGGCATACAGGTAGTATCGGAAGTATATGTAATGCGGTTTACGGGTATGATGTTTATTGTTATGAGCGTGGTACTTATGCTTATCGAGCTGTACAGTATGATACACAATACGGCACGGCAATATGCAAGGCTTGTCATCGCAAGTATAGCTGTGTACACGGTCATAAAGCTTGCCCGTGCGATAATCAACCTTATAAAAGTGCAGAAGCACCGCTCGCCGCTTCTCAGTGCTATACGAAACATTTCTCTTGCGGACGCAGGCGTATCCGCAGTTACTCTTATCCGCTCGCTTACGGTATATGCGATGTGGCTCAGCGAAAGCGATAAGCTGATAATAATAACCTGTTCGGGCGTTATCGTCTACCTTACCACACTTGTACTGGGAGTTGCTATGCTTCTTCGGCATACGGACAAAAACCAAAGCGCAGATAAAAATGCTCTGATAACGGCAGATAACAGCGGTGACGCTTCAAAAATCGACACGGTAAAGGAAAGGCTTACCGAAAACTTTGTTAAGATAAGCGACAATGTGGTTGACAGGTACGATGCGATCTCGGACAAGGCGAACGAGAAAAACGAGATGCTGAAGGAGCATTTTGAAGAACGTGTGCGACATATCGAGGAAAAGCGGAAGAACAATGATAATAAATACTGATTTCTTTGTAAACCGTGAATTTATTTGAATTTACCTATTGATTTTTTATTTCGGATGTGTTAAAATATCTGTAGATTTCTTGAAAAAGAAGGGAGAATTTTAATATGTTTATCTCAGAAGACGTAAAATATGTCGGTGTAAACGACACCACAATCGACCTGTTTGAAGGTCAGTACAAAGTGCCTGACGGCATTTCCTACAATTCTTATGTCATTCTTGACGAAAAGACGGCGGTTATGGATACTGTCGATATAAACTTTTCGGCAATATGGCTTGAAAAGGTAAAAACGGAGCTTGGCGACAGGAAGCCGGATTATCTGGTGGTTCAGCATATGGAGCCTGACCATTCGGCAAGTATTGCGGAGTTTCTGAAATTCTATCCCGATACAACGGTAGTAGGCAACGCAAAGACATTCACGATGATAAAGGGATTTTTCCCCGACCTTACCATAACAAACACGCTTACCGTAAAAGAGGGCGATACTCTGACGCTTGGCAGTCACGTTCTGACTTTCGTATTCGCTCCTATGGTACACTGGCCGGAGGTTATGGTAACGTATGACTCAAAGGACAAGATCCTGTTCTCTGCGGACGGTTTCGGCAGGTTCGGTACACCCGACAGCGAGCAGACGTGGGATGATGAGGCACGCAGATATTATATCGGCATTGTAGGAAAGTACGGTGCGCAGGTGCAGGCGCTTCTCAAGAAGGCCGCTGCGCTTGATATAGAGAAAATCTGTGCGTTACACGGTCCTGTGCTGAGTGAAAACCTCGCACACTATCTCGATCTTTACAACAAGTGGTCGTCATACGTTCCCGAAAAGGACGGCGTTATGATAGCTTACGCTTCAATCTACGGCAACACAAAGAAAGCCGCAGAGCTTTTATATGACAAGCTGAAGGCAAAGAATGTTGATGTTATTATCACAGACCTTGCAAGATGCGATATGTCCAAGGCGATCTCGGACGCATTTGCTTACGGCAAGCTGGTGCTTGCAACCCCTACCTATAATGCGGATGTGTTCCCGTTTATGAGAACGTTCATAGAGGGTCTTACCGGGAGAAACTATCAGAAGAGGACGGTTGCGTTTATCGAAAACGGCGCATGGGCGCCTATGGCGGCTAAGGTCATGGCAGGTATGTTTGAAAAGTCGAAGGAGCTTAATATCCTTGACAAGACAGTCAAGATCACCTGTGCGCTGAATGATGCAAGCGTGGCACAGATTGATGAGCTGGCGGAAGAGTTGGCATAAATAAATCGAATACTGAAAACCGCTCCCGGCTGATGTGGTCGGGAGCGGTTTTGTTTGTAGAAAAGTCTTTTATTTGATGTGCTTCTGTTAATATCATTCAGCTTTGACTATGATAACAGGCTACCGATAGTTCTTTTTGTCGGACAGCACTTCTCGGGTTCGCTATTCCAATCAATGCACCTGTCAATATGAAAGAGGGAGAAAACCAAAGGGGAAAGAGAAAGGCAAAACAATATACGACTTGCTTTATAGTTAGCATTTATCAGGTAAATCGACACATTTTCAAAACTTGCAATTTTGCCGTTATTCTCAAAGTAACAATGTATAAACTCGGTGGGTTCGCAGGGACAGCCCTAAATAAATTATATGGTAAGCCCTCAGAGACTGACAACTGCCGGTTATAGTTATATGAAACGATGCTATAATAATATACAGTCCGTACTACGATTAGTCAATCGTTAAAAATGACAAGGACTTCTCTTAGCCGTAAGTGGAAAGAAACAGAGAAAGCGGGAATAATATATATTGTAAGAAAACTATACAAAATGAGCAAACGGAGAATTGAAATATGCACAAATTACACAAAATTATAGTTAAAATAAGGCGAAAAATAGTTCAAAGTATTGTCAACCGAAATTTTCCGTGTTATTATAAACATAAGGAAAAAGATATGGACGTTGCGTTTTGGGAGGACAATAAAATGGAACTTTTAAAGGACAACAATACACATTCAGCTAGTGAAATTGCAAAGTGGTTTTTATCAAGAAATAATGAAGATTATAAATTAGGAAATACAGATGAACTCATTTCAAATTTAAAATTGCAAAAACTCTTATATTATGCACAGGGGTGTGTATTGGCAATTACCGATAAGCCTCTGTTTAATGATAACATTGTGGCATGGGAACACGGTCCGGTTGTCCCATCTGTGTATCATGAATATAAGAATAACGGAAAATCCGGTATTGAGTTCAATGAGAACTATGACAGATCGAGCATTGGGCAGCAACTTAATGATATTTTAGAATCTGTTTATACTGAATTTGGGCAGTATTCTGCATGGAAATTGCGGAATATGACACACGAAGAAACCCCCTATATCAAAACTACTAAAGATGATGTTATAAATAACGATTTGATTAAATCGTATTTCAAAGAAAATTATGTCGAATAATATGAAAGTAAAAAAGAATGAAATAACTTCAAAAATAAAAAAAGAGCAAATAAAGGTTGAATGTCCTCAATACTTCTCCTTCTCTTTTCGGTATTTAACAAAAAGCAAAGATTATAATTTTCAAAAACTGGATAAAGGTCAGAAAAAGGATTGGAGTTGTTCATTGACGGAACGGCTAATAAGTTTATCAAAAGAAACTTGGAGTTATTTAACTAGCTTATCGAAAGAAACTGGATTTGAAACATTTTCAAACTCACAGATTAAATTTTCTCCTAGCAATTATAATTTTACCCCAGATGAAAAAGTAATAGTTTTTCGTTTTAATTCGGGCAATGGCAGAATTATTGGTATTAAGCCTAGTAGCTGTTCTGTTTTTTATATAATAGGATTTGACACTAATTTTTCTGCGTATGGGCATTGAATAAAAAACTAACCTCTAAAACAACAAAGACACCTAAAAATAGGTGTCTTATTTTTATGCTTATTTTACCACTCGCTACCGCATTTATTACAGTGCCACTGCTTATGTCTCTTAGTACCTAATATACCAAACAAAGCGGTATTTACTGCTTTGGCGGTTAGCGAAATTTTCTTTGTATTGGTAGAGCTACAGTAGGGGCAGGTAACAACAGGATTCATTTTGACGGATGTTCCTGATGAAATATAAGGATTATTCATTTTTCTTATAGGTTCAACCCACCTATTTACGACTTTGTTGGTTTCAGTATCAATTTCACAGGTTTCCCAATATACCATTTTATATCCACATTTAGGACATAAAAAATCTCCCCCATCATAATCTAAATCATATTCTGGGCTTTCTAAACATTTATCGCACATATAGCACGCCTTTATAACTGTCATATCTTTATTTTTTCTCCATTCTAAAAATCTATTTCACATCTTAAAATAAAATTATAATCTTCTTTTAACACTAAATAGTCTGTTTTTGCAAAGGGCAAAGTATATGTTTCAGAGCTATTATTGTTTATCATCAGAGGAGTAATTTTAATTGCGTCAACAAGGGACAATTCTTGTAGTCTTAAAATAAATGTATCGTAATATAATTTATCATTAATGTAAAAAATGGCATTATTTTCACATTCACCCGTAGGATTTAGTATAGATTTATTTATATAAACAACTTTTCTTTCGCATCCTATAAATTCTGGCAAACGTTTATAAATATAATCAAAGATGACTTTCTTTCCTCCATTATAAACAGAATATTTACCATTTTTTGCTTGTTCTAAACAGCCTTTTTTTATAAAAATATATGTGCTATTTGCCCACGAAATTGCATTGTTGCGCATTTTTTCCTTTTTTTCGTTATTTATTTGTATAGGGGTTTTCATCTGTGCTTGTAGTTCTTTTTGAAAATCCGAATAGTTTGTTTCGTTCTTGTTTAAATCTTCATCAAAATTCTCAGTTTCGCAAGGGGTACTAAAATTATTGGTAGTACGATTGTCTTTGGTGGGGCTTAACTTCAAATATAGAACAAAGATTAATATTCCGATGATTATTACAACTATCGAAATATATACATTTAACGAGAATAGCCAAAGAACAAATATTGCTGATCCACCTGTTAGAACTATTTTACATATAGCTTTCAGCAATGAACTATCACCGCTTATTGCTCCGCCAAAAGCTAAAAATAAAATAAGGCATAGCCAAATCATTCAAAAATACTTTCCCTTCTTCTTTATATTTATTTTGCAATTAAACCGCTTTTAGCTCTTAGTTTCAAATTATTTACCTTTCCACAAAGGCGAGTACGATATTCAAAACCACAAAAGATAATTTAACAGGAGCGGCAAAGGGCATATCCATCTTTAATAGCTCTATAAAAGATATGAAAAAAAACCTATCAAATGGGCAAGGTCTTTTCTATTCGATTTTTCAAGGGAACACGCTGAACGAGAAAGACATCCTTGGTATTCAGAACTATATAAAAGCAATGGATGAAGGGGCAAGACATGCTGACGCTTTTAAAACCAATCTATCTAGTTGTTCTGTAGCAGCACAAGAATATATTAATGAAGCAAGAGCCGCAAACAAAACCACTGAACAAATGAAAGCCGGGTTAAAAGATGCAGCCAAAGCAGGTGGCGGTTTTAAAGGGGTTATTGCTAATATAGGCTCAACGTTGGGCAATATGGTTACAGGTATGGTTGTAGGTGCTGCAATCCAATTTGCCATTAATACTATTATAACAGCATTTGATAATCTTGTCAATGCTTATAAAAAAAGTATGGAAGAAATGAGCAATTACCAAAGCAACATTTCGTCCTTAAAGAGTGAAACAGAAAGTTTAAACAAGGAACTTAAAGACACAAAAGAGAAAATAGCTGCTATTGAGAGTATTAACCCTACTAAGCTAAACCTGTTTGACGAAGCAGAATTACAAAGATTAAAGGCTTATAACGATGAGCTTGAAAGAAAACTAAGACTGAACAAAGCACAACTTGAAGTTGAGGCTAAAAGTGCTGACAAAACTGCAAAATGGACTTATGCTAATTCACAAGTTGATTTCAACCCATTAAACAAATATCTCGGAGATAATGCAAATGCACAGGCTTACTCACGAAATAATTAACACCTTATCAGTATGAAAACTGTTGTCGGTATTATTAGTAGTATGTATCAGCATACTATATTACAAATAAGTTTGTTATAGCAATTTATAATTATTTTCATACAAACATTTACTCCCGGCTGATGTGGTCGGGAGCGGTTTTATGTTCTGTTTTATTCTCTTACTCTCTGTTTTTCAACACCTCGGCGGGTGTGATTTTGTTCAGCTTTCTTACAAGAAGCGTGCTTGTGAGAAGATATATCAGCATAACGGCGATAAATAAAGCAGGATATAAATACCACGCAAAATTGAGGTTTATTCCGCAGGCAACGTTAGGGATAAACGAAGGATATATTCTATCCATCACAAGCTTTGACAGCGGTAAGCAGATTATTGCCGATATTGCTATAGTAATTGCATTGCCGTCAAGGTACAGCTTCTTCACGTCTTTTTTGCTGTAGCCGAAGGTTTTCAGCAGTGAGATGCCGAACGAACTTCTGTCTATCATCACGCCCATCATAAGATACATTACCACTACAAAGATTACAGCCGATGTGCCGACAAGCGTTATAACCATTCCGCTCATAAGCTCGGCGAACACCTTTGACGAGCGTTCAATATCCGACTTTGTCGTTACCGAGTAAATTCTGCCCTCGTCTATATCAAGCGCTTTGTCGGACAGCACCATATTGTAGTAATCGTCTTCCTGTCTGAAAAGCTCTCTCATACTGTCAATATCCATAAATACAGCAAGTCCTGCGGAATAATCGCTTATACTGTCGACTGTGAAAGCATAGTCGGTGCCTGCCGCCTCATCGGTAAGAATGAACTTATCGCCTTCGGCTACTCCGTATCTCTGGGCTACCGATAACGACGCTGTGACAATGCTTTTTCCCTTTTTCACATCAACGTTATAATACGGATTATCGCTGTCTATGCCTATTACCGTAATGTCAAGCGTGTAGCCGTCCTTTTCCTTTTCGAGCGATTTGACATAACACGCTTCACTGCCCTCGGGAGCTTCGGAGGTCGGATATTTAAGCGTATACATATACTCGTATGTTGCGCCTGCAAGCATATCTGTTGTTACGTTACTACACATTGAATAGCAGTCAAGTCCGAGCATAAGAATGAGCATCGAAACGAACATACAAGCCGCAACCGTGATATTCGCTCTCATCTCACGCAGAAGCTGACGTATTCTGAACTTTCTTACAAAGCCGCCGCTCTTTATCTCCATACGGCTGATATTCCTTACGTTCTGCTCGTTTCTCATAAGCGACAGCGCCGGTGCGGAAAGACGTCTGTTTATAACAAGCGCATTCACTATTGCCGCTATCACGGGAGGAATAACAACGGCATATATCACAAGGTAAAGCGGTATTACCGTCTGAAAATCGGGCAGTGAAAAATACGAGTAGCTGTCCGCAAGCTGTGACTGTATCGACATAGGGGAAAAGCCTATCGCCGAGCCGAGAACGCCGCCGATAAATGCTATTATCGTGGGGAGCATTATGTAGTGCCTTATAAGTGCGCCTTTACTTACTCCGAGAGCGTACAGCGCACCTATTACACTGCTCTCCCTGTTTATCTGATGAACAACGAATACGGATATTACATATGCAAACAGCGCCATAAGAATTATGCAAGCCGCAAGTCCGCCGTACTTATTCATTACGACATCGCCTGCCGCACCTGCGATACGCACGTTATCCGCTCTTTTCACAAACGATGTGAGGTTGGTCAGATCAAGGTCGAAAGCCGCATCAAGCAGTTTTCCGATATTGCTTTTAAGCTCGTGTATACCGTCTGCAAGCTCTTTAGCACCGTCTTTTGCGTCTTTTGCTCCGTCTGCAAGCTCTTTAGCACCGTCCTTTGCGTTCTTTGCGCCGTCGGCAAGCTCCTTTGCTCCGTTTACCGCATCGGTTGCGCCTGTCGATAACTGCTCTGCTCCTCTATTTGCACTGCTTATGCCGGATACAAGCTCAGACGAGCCGCTTTTTGCACTTTTAAGTCCTGAGGCAAGGCTGTCCGCACCGCTTACAAGAGCGTTCATCGTGGGAGTGATAAGTCCTGCGGAATCTGCTCCTGCTATTGCGCTGTTCAGCGAAGAAGCACCGCCCGACAATTCGCCAAGACCCTTATCAAGAGCCGATGCGCCTTCATATATGCTTGTCATACCGGTGTGAAGCTGTACTGTGCCGTCATATAGAATCTTAAGACCATCATACAGCTTATCCGAGCCGTCCGACAAATCATTCATACCGCCGTAAAGCGTGTCGGCTCCGTCCGACAGATCTTTAAGACCGTTATGAAGTTTGTCCGCACCTTCGGCTAAATCATTGATGCCGTTTTCTATTTCGGTACGCTTTTCAAGCGCCTCGTTTACCGTTTCAAGATAATACTTGTCGGTAACCTTCGTATAGTCAAAATCAAAATCCTCTATAAGCTCCTTCAGCTTATCATCGGTCATATCATTTCCGAGAAGATAGCCGTATGTAAAGGTCTGCGCCGACTTTGAGCTGTCCGACACTCGCTCGTACTCGCTGTCGGTAACAAAGATAATACCGAAATTTTTGCTTGATACAGCCATATCGGACATATTCTGATACGGTGCGTCATAGTCGGGAGATGCGCCTATGCCGCATACGGTATACTCTGTACCGCCGACTGTCAACTTACTGCCGACATCAAGGCTGTGTTCTTCCGCATATCTGCGTTCGACTACTGCTTCGTTATCTTTAGACGGATATTCGCCGCTTATAAGCTCGACAAGGTCGATATTTCTGCGGTTCTTCATCACTCTGAGAGTTGAACCGTCCTCAGCCTTTATATCAAGGCTGTACATACGTTCAAGTGTAACGCCCTTATCGGTAATATCCTTTTCCTGCTCATCTGTCAGAGGCAAGAACGTTGTGAACTGGCCGTCCTCAACGTGATTTGCGGCGTTATGCTCGGCTGTTCTGATAATAATTGTTTCCGAGCTTGCCACCATTGCTGTCACCAGATACATACAAAGCACTATCAGAAGCAGCAGTGCGATGTACTTAGGGAGATTAGACTTAAACTCCCTCGGTATTCTTTTTGAAAGCACCTTGTTCATATTACAGATCCTCCAGCTCGGCGGCGGGTATAAGCGTTTCGTTGTAATAATCCTTTTTGATAAGTCCGTCCTTGAGGATTATCACCTTGTGCACCATATTCTTTATAGCATTGTTATGCGTTACTATCAGCATAGTAGTGCCGTATTTCCTGTTTACCTGTTCGAGAAGCACAAGTATATCTCTCGAAGTTTTCGAATCAAGCGCACCCGTTGGCTCGTCGCACAGCAGGAGCTTCGGGTTCTTTATCAGCGCTCTTGCTATAGCGCATCTCTGCTGCTGACCGCCGGAGAGCTGTGACGGAAACTTCTTTCTATGCTCGGTAAGTCCGAGCGTATCGAGAAGCTCGTTCATATCAAGCGGCTTATCGGTAAGGTACTCGCATACCTGAATATTCTCCTCGACAGTAAGATTAGGCACGAGGTTGTAGAACTGGAATATAAAGCCGAGGTTTGCCTTTCTGTACTTTGCCAGAGCATCAGCCTTTAGCCCGAATATTTCCGTGCCGTCAACCTTTACAGAGCCGCTGTCCATAATGTCAAGGCCGCCTATGCAGTTAAGGAGCGTCGATTTGCCCGAACCGCTCGTTCCCTGTATTACGCACATTTCTCCCTTTTCAACGCTTGTGGTCACACCCTTCAATACCTGTGTGTAGCCTGCGTCTGAGCCGTAGCTCTTTTTCACATCTTTTACTTCAAGATACATCTTTTTGTCCTCCCGTATCATTATTAGTTTTATCTAACTGTATTAGTCATTGCTAACATAACAGCGTTATCCTATGGTGCTTTTAATGACCGCCGTGTAAGGCGGTCAGCATTATTCATCTTTTACAAACAACAAATCAAACCACATCTTTACCATTGCGCCGATCATTTTCTCGGCATACGCAAGTCCCTTCTCCTTTTCGGGAACGTGGGTAAGCAGATGTATGAACATCTCTATATCCATGTGGGCGAGCCAGTGAAGCATATATTCGTCAATGCGGCAACCCGGCATATTTTTAAGCAATGCCTCTGCACCTGAGCGAAATCCCTCTTCCATAAGTGCCACAAAATCATCTGTGCAGTTTTCGTAGACCGAGCCTTGCGACTTTGTGAGCAGCAGCAGGAATGCGTCATAATTATCATAAAGATAACCGACCATAGTGACTGCCTCTTTATGAGTTGAAAGCTGATTTTCAACGCTCCTCGTCTGCTCGTCCGACGAACCCATATACTCCTCGTCCTCACGGTTATGCTTAATCAGCATTTCTTTCAGCTTTAAAAGCGGAGGTGCGACAATTGCACTGAACAAATCGTCCTTGTTTTTGAAAAAGAAGTACAAAGCGCCTGTCGTGACACCTGCGTTTGTGCAGATCTTTCTGAGCGATGCTTTTGCGAAGCCGTTTTCGAAAAACTCTTTCTTTGCGCTGTCTATCAGCTTTTGTCTTGTTTCGTTATCGCTCATAAAGGCACTTCCTTTCCGCAGAGATTTCACATAACACTGTTATCTTAACCTATATCCGTCTTAATGTCAATACCCCTGACACCATTTCATAGCATTGCACCAAAACAACAGCATAACAGTGTTATGTTATTGTGCGGAATTACAACAAACATTCTTTCAGACGGCATTTCAGGTATGTTTTTACCTGTCTTGGAGTATTCGTCCGTCAATTCGATAAAATTTTAACGATTTTGGCGAAATCGGTTGACAGGGCTTACATTTTTTAATATAATATTATATGTATAGACAGACGGAGGAACTATATCTTCCGCACAGAAAGGCAGAACAAATGAACGGTACAATTTCTAGGCAGGCACTTAGGAGATTGCCATTCTATCTTGATTATCTGAAGAAAAAGCAGGCGGACGGGGTACGCAATATTTCCGCTACTACCGTTGCAAACGAGCTTAAGCTGAACGAGGTGCAGGTCCGTAAGGATCTGGCATCGGTGAGCGTTACGGGAGGCAAGCCGAAAACGGGTTATGTTGCGGCGGAGCTTATCCGTGATCTTGAGAGCTTTCTCGGATATGACAATACGAAAGAGGCGGTAATCGCAGGTGCGGGAAAGCTTGGACAGGCGCTTCTCTCATATAAGGAATTTGACCGCTACGGACTTAACATAGTAGCGGCATTTGACACGGATGAGAGCATTATTGACAGCAAGCGCATACTTCCGGCTGATAAAATGGCGGATATATGCTCAAGGCTTAAAGTACATATCGGTATAATCTGCGTTCCTCCGGAATGCGCACAATCGGTATGCGACAAAATGGTGGCAAGCGGTATACTTGCAATATGGAATTTTGCACCTGTACATCTGTCTGTTCCGACCGGCGTAATAGTCCAGTATGAAAATCTTGCGGCTTCTCTTGCGGTGCTTTCACAAAATCTGGAGTTTGAAATCAGGGACGGTCACATTTTCTGATAACTCCGCTTTATTCGAAAGGAAACAGTATTATGAAGAACATCAGCATCTGCGTCGGCAGCTCATGCCATCTGAAAGGCTCGTACAAAATAATCGAGCTTGCAAAAGACTACATAGCAAACCACAACATCGGAGATAAGGTAAATCTCGGTGCTGCTTTCTGTCTTGGAAGATGCACAGACGGCGTTACGATAAAAATAGACGATGAAATAATCTGCGGAGTAAACGAAAACAACTTCCAGCAGATATTTGACGAAAAGGTACTTGTCTGTCTTGACTGACGGAGGTACAAAAAAATAAACAGGAACGGTGAATTTTAAATGCTCACAACAGGAACAAAAGGAAAAGCGGAAGTTAAGGTCGATGACACCAATACGGCTGTCACAATGGGCAGCGGCTCACTCAAAGTTTTCGCTACTCCTGCGATGATCGCACTTATAGAAAAGGCTGCCTGCAAGGCGCTTGAAGGACAGCTTGAGGACGGACAGACCACTGTCGGCACAAAGCTGGATGTTGCACACGTTGCCGCTACTCCCGTCGGTATGAATGTTACCGCAGAAGCGGTCCTTACCGAAATCGACAACCGCAGACTTGTATTTGAGGTCGTTGCAAGGGATGAAAAGGATGTTATCGGCAAGGGCTCTCACGAGCGCTTTATTGTGAATGCGGAAAAATTCACAGCTAAAACTTATGGCAAGGTGTAATATATGAGTTATTTACGGCTGAAGAAATCCAACTGCAAAAACTGTTATAAATGTATAAGACACTGTCCGGTAAAGTCTATCCGTTTTTCTGACGGGCAGGCGAACATTGTCGAGGACGAATGTATTCTGTGCGGTATGTGCTTTGTAGCCTGTCCGCAGAACGCAAAGCAGATAAGAAACGATGTGGGCAAAGCGAAAGAGCTTATCGCCTCGGGTACTCCCGTTTATGTCAGCATTGCTCCGTCCTTTGTGGCAAACTATGACGGTATCGGCATAACCGCT
>ULPI01017860.1_pt1 | contig 18688 bp, 16 predicted proteins | sample 1953381 | NCBI WGS metagenome assembly ULPI01 (sample SAMEA4835626, study PRJEB28245) | human gut metagenome | biome: gut microbiome; material: fecal sample | place: Denmark | collected 2008
GCGCGAGGAGATGAACACCGACCACATCAACCTCATCCGCACCCTGTACAAGCAGCTGCAGGAGTACAAGCGCAAGCCGCTGACCGAGCATGTGCAGCGGCAGATCCGCGAGCTGCAGCGCGACCTCGACATCGCCCGCCGCTACCAGCCGCCGGTACGACCGGCCCCCGGCAAGACCCGTGAATACACCGTGTTCTACGGCGAGTACGATGTTTTCGACAACCTCGAAGTGCTGGGCGAGGACTACATCTGGCAGATGTACCGCGACTCACCGCCGTTAGTGTGGCGAACCGCCTTCCTCAACGAGCGGCTCTACCGGGTGGAGAATGGCTTCTATTCGGCCCTGGACGAAAAGGTGCATTTCTACACCCCGACGGACAGCGGACGCCTCCAAGCCTTGGGTGCCGACTGGAAGCGGCTCACTGCCAGCGGCTGCCTGGGCGACGGAGACCTTGATTTCGATGCGCCCCTGCATCTGGCGTTCGATTCCAACGCCTCCATCAGCTCGTGCTGCGTCGGCCAGAAGGATGGCGGGACGATGCGCGTGCTGAAATCATTCTACGTCAAGACCCCCGGCAAGCTGCAAGACCTGGTGAAACAGGTGGCCGACTACTACCGCCCCAAGCTGAAGCACGAGGTCGTGGTGTACTACGACCACACCTTCACTTGGGAAACGGGCGCCAGCAACGAAAGCTACGCCGACATCATCCGACGCGTGCTCGAAGAGAACGGCTACACCGTCCAGATGGTGTACGTAGGTCAGGCTCCCCGCCACGACTGGAAGCATCTGAACATCGACCGCTCGCTGAAGGGCGACCCCGACTTCCTGCTCGTCCGCATCAACCTCTACAACAACGAATTCCTGAAGATCGCCCTGGAACAGACCGGCGTCCGGCAGGGAAAGAACGGCTTCGAGAAGGACAAGACGCCCGAAGGAACGCCGGACACACCCGACACGCCCGACGAATACAAGACCCACATCACTGATGCATTCGACACCCTGTGGCTGGGCATGAACTTCTTCTTCACCGAGCCGGGAATGGTGGCGGGGGGAGTATTCTTCCTGAAATAAATTGCCCCTCCGTGGTTGAAGGAACGGGAATCAACCATAACCTCTATATGGGGCCCCTTCGTTTGCGAGCGTGCGAGCAAACGAAGGGGGCGCCCTTGCGGGCACCACCTTACAAAATTCCTTCATCGCTGAAACTATAATAGCTATTATGACCTATTATTATATGGTCGTGCAAGTGAATGCGGAAAATTTCCGCTGCCCTTCGGATTGCTTCCGTTATTCGCCGGTCATCTGTACTAGGCTGTATATTCCCACTCGGATGATTGTGAATAACAATAAATGTACTTGCTGCCACTTCCACCAACTTGCGCATGATTAAGCGTATATCTACAGGAGTGTTACAGATACCTCCCATCGTGGTGCGGACGGTATCTATCACCCGCCCCGCCTGATTTAACGGCATGAGCCAAAATTCCTCATTATCAAGGTCGCACAAAAGCGGTTGCATGATGTCGAAAACATCCCTGCTGTTGTGTATTGTTTTCCTCTTGTCACGAGCTGCATTGCGTCTCTTGTAAAGTTCTACGGCTGCCATCGCTATCCGCCTACGGTGAGGTGTCAGGCTATTGAATAACCGTTCCAAACGGTATTCACCTGTCCACTCCTCCGACACTACGGTCTTGTTCGTCAGTTCGCATATTAACTCATTGTCTGTTACTTCACGCATATCGTCAAATAAGGAAAGCTGTATTCCTCCGTTTTTCTTCGTCTTTTTCATTGTTGCAAAAATTAATTGTTCCCTAAAATTGTTTTACCCAGAAAATAACCGCCCAAAACTTCCGCTCCCATCTTTTCGAGGGCACACGCAAAGCGGGCGTAACTGTGTCCTTGTGTCAGTACGTCGTCGAAAACCAAACACTGTTTCCCCTTGAAGAAGTCCTTATCGAAATTAATGACTTCGGCCTCCCGTACCACCTTACGGCCTTTCGCCTCGTGTATGGCCAAACGCCCACCCTCGATGGTGATTGCATTGTAGGCATTTTTGCAGCCTGTCAGTCTCGCCACTTCTTCAGCGAAGACCTTGTAACGAGCTTCGTTTTTCTCGCCGCTGCTAGCTGGAATACATACCAGCGTCAGGTTTTCAACGCATGCACCAAACTGCTCACGCATTTTCTTTGCCACCAGCTCGGCCACCTTGACACTCCGCTTTCCGTCCTTAAAGTCCCATATCATGCGGCGAATAGCCCACTCTCTTTTGCTTGCCTCGTAGTGCGTAGGTAAATAATCAAAGAATGTTACCATAAATTTTGACCACTGCTTTTTCCAATCTTCGGGGATGATAAATTTTCTTGTTGACATAGTTGTAAATATTTAGAAATTTGAATTTATTCTTGAACCTTGAGCCGTGGGTGTGAGCCTTTTGTGTCTCGTTTTCCCTGAACGACTTTTTTTTATTCCGTCGCCTGTCGCGCGCGGTATGTTTCGCCTTTTTACGCCACAAAGAATGAGGTGCCGAGGATGACTATCCGCAAGGTTCTGCCGAAAACCGTAGGCCTGAATACAACCTGTAAGGTGGAGATTTTTTCAGCGGACACAGCCTGACCTTGCTTGTCAGACCGGTGCCCTACATTCGTGGCACGAAAAGCGAATGCCGTGTGCCAGGTGAATGGATAAACAGGAGTGAAGGACGAAGAAAACGAGTGGAAGACAGAAGCGCCGAGCTTACCGCTCTGCCTTGTCGATGCCATCCTTGTACAGATTCAGCGCAGTCTGTACGACAATGGGATTGACAGGGTGGAATATCCGGTCACGGCATCATCCGAAGCGGTGACCCCTGCGTGGACGTTCTAACCATTTCAGAAAGGTCACTTTCTACCTTGTAACGCGAAAAATCCGTGCGGATAGTTATACATATCCGCACGGATTTTTCGCGCCCCGCCTTTTTTCATAGAGAAAAATATAAAAGACAGAATGCCAAAAAGAAAAGGGTTCAACAAGGGAAATTTTTCCCTTGTTTCTGCGAAGCAACCTCGCACCGCCCTGCCAAAAAGGCTCGAATGAATATGTTATTTTTTGTGTTATATGCTGCCGAACCCGCCCTCATCAACATCGACCCGTGAGGGTCACCGCTGTCCTTTCGTACGAAACTTTTGAATTCTACATTCGTGGCATGGAAAAGAGAATACACCAACGACAACTGAGAGACATCATGGAGCGCAGGGTGAACGGCCGCCCTGCCGAGTTCAGCCTGCAATACTGCAAGCGCAGTACGGGCGAACTGGTGAACTATCCGCGTGCCGTGCTCACCTCGTGGCACAGCGACGGAAGTACCGTGAACGTTTTGCCTGCCGGAGAGACAAGTCCCCGAAAGATACGTAGGTGTCTGATCACGAGGATAAATGGATTGAAAGTCTATTTCTAAATGAAAAATAAGGAATGAACAGTGAAGAATTAAATGAACTCATCGGGAAAGGCTATACGCCCTATGCCGTGATGAAAGGAGCCAAGAGCATGGTGAAGCTGAGTGACAACCGCGACATCGTGACCGACCGGGAAGACAACGGCATCGAAGTAGTACCCAAAGGCGAGAAGACCCCAATTAAGTTTATGCCTCGTGGCCAGAGCAACAACATGCCCTATTTAGTGATGAAACGCATCGGAACCAACGTGACTGTCGGATCGAACGTGGAGTTCAAAACCAAGGTCATCTATGGGGACGGATTGCTGGTGTATCGCATGAACCGTGATGAACAGGGAAACATTCAGAAGAAGGAAGTGCTGCCGGCTGAGGAACCCGAGATATTCGAGTTCTTGCGTATGAACAACTACAACCATATCCGCATGGAGATAGCCAACGACCTGGCCATCTTCTACGATAGCTATGTGGAGTACATCTTCAACCGGGAAGATAGTCCGAAAATTGTGCAGATCAAATCGAAGGAAACCACCTGCTCGCGTATCAGTGAAATAGACGAAAAGACCGGGAAGAGCGAGTGGCACGGATACAGCGCAGAATGGCACAAGGGTACGCCTACCGACCTGATAGCCACCCCACTTCTGGACAGACAGGCACCGTTGCGCGACCTGATGACCCGCATGGGCAGGCTCCCGAATGACAACGGGCTGAAAGTCGTAGGCAAGCAGCGGCGGTTCATCCACAACATCCAGATGAATACGCCCGGACGGTTTTACTACGGTCGGCCTTACTGGTGGAGCATCTTCTCCAGCGGCTGGTATGACTTCTCCAGCGCGATACCGGTACTGAAGAAATCGCTCATCAAGAACCAGATGTCGCTCCGATACCTGGTCTATATCAAGGACACTTTCTGGGCTGAGTTGTACGCCAAGCATAAGGCAGTGGACGAAAATAAGCAGGTCGAACTTCGGGAAGCCTTTCTGAAGGAAATGAATGACTACCTGACCGGGGAGGAGAACGCCGGGAAGAGTTTCGTCAGCCATTTCCGTTACGACCGTGTGAAGGGTACGGAAGACAAGGATATCATCATCACCCCGCTGCAGTCGGCACCGGATGGCGGAGAGTATATAGAGGATTCGGAGGAGACCAGCAATACCCTGAGCTACGGCATGGGTGTGCACCCCAGCATCATCGGCTCCAGCCCCGGCAAGAACAAGAGCATCAACGGCACGGAAGCCCGCGAGCTCTTCATCATCACCCAGGCACTGAACAAGATGTATCAGGAAGCGACGTTGGAACCGCTCTATGTAGTGAAGGAACTGAACGGCTGGCCGAAGGATATCTATTTCAGCGTGACCAACTGCCAGCTCACAACCCTCGACAAGGGCACGGGAGCGGTGAAGAATACAGGCATCAAGCCGGAGAATGAAGAATGAGAAAGCTACGAGTGACAAGCTACGATATACGAGTGACGAGCTACGAGATACGAGCTACGAGTGAATGAAACATCCAAAACGAATCCTTATGAACTTATTGATTACAGACATTGAGCAGTTGCGCGAGACAGTGAAGATGAATGCCGTCGTGCCCTTTGAGTCTGTCCGTCCATTTATTCTGGACGCAACCGACATTTATATCGAGCCGAATATTGGTACAGCTACGCTTGAAAAAGCCGAAGTGGACGACACCCTGAAGGAAAAGATCTGTCGCGCACTCGGCCCACTGGCCGTGTCGCTGGCCACCGACGAACTGGGCATCCAGTACGGCGATGCAGGCATCACCGTGCAGAACAAGCAGGGCGAACGTTCTCCGGCCAGCGACGCCAAGATAGCTGCAGCCAAGGCCAATCTCTACTACCGTGGCATGCAGGCTCTCGACCGTCTGCTGACCTATCTGGCCGCCCATGCTGATGAATACCCCGAGTATGGTGAGCATCAGGAACAGGTAACGCCAGGAGGATGCCTGATACGCAGCGCCCGCCAGTACCAGGACGAAGGACTGGTAGGCATCGACTACTCCACCTTGAGCTACCGGGCCATGCTGCCCGTTCTGCTCCAGCTGCAGGTGCGCAATGTCGCCGAAATGCTGGGCGAGAAGCTGTACACCCGTGTGATCAGCGGCGAGCCCGACGATTTGCGCCTACTGTGCGTGCGCTACATGGCGGCCAAGTGTGCCGAGCTGCACACCTCGCAGACCGGACGCGAGCAGCGACTGAACGGAAGCCAACCGGAATTTACACCCATTATCCGACCATTGTATGAGGATCTGGAGATGACGGGGAATTACTATGGTTCACAGGCCACTTACTACGCCGGAAAGATTGAAGCCTGGAAGAGTGAACATCCCGACGAAACGGGCGAAGCGAGCGACAGCGGTGTGCTGCACTGGAACGAGAAGGACAAAAAGATATTCACCTCAATCAGCTGAACCATGCATACTATTCAAATCAATGACGACACCTATCAAGTGCCGTCCTGCTGGGACGAACTGACTTCGAAGCAACTGGAGTACTTGGCACGTATCTCACAAAGCAACCAGCCTGTGGAGCAGCTCAAGATCCTGATGCTGCTCTATTGCCTGGGCGCCCGGATGAAACGCCCGCCCAAGCTGCGGGGCGTCAAGCCCGATACGGTTGTTGGCCACCAGTCTGACCGATACGCCGTACGTATTCGCCGGAAGATATATCAGCTGACGGCCGATGAAGTGCTCTGCATGTCCGATCTCTTCAGCTGGCTGCTGCGGGTTGTCAAAGGGAAGTATCAGAACACCTATTGCATCGGCTCCATGTTGGCTGTAAACCCATATCCCCACATACACATCCGTCTGCGCCGCTTCACTGGACCGGAAGAATGCATGTTCAATATCACCTTCGAGCAGTTCATGTACTTGCAGACCTATCTGGATGCTGCGGCTTCCGACCCGCAGAAGCTGGAGTATGCCCTGGCCTGCCTGTGGCACACGGGTCGGACGTTTGACATCGCCCGCCTGGAGCGCGATGCCCGCCGCCTGCGCCGACTGCCAGCCACCCGAAAGATGGTGATGTACTGGTTCATCCTGGGCAGCATGGAATACTGGGCAGCCAGCTATCCCCGTGTGTTTGGCGGAAGTGGGGGAGGTAAAATCGTCGGTAACGTCTTCGACGGCCAGCTCCGCCTGCTCGACTCGCTCGCCCAGCACGACATGACCAAGAAAGATAGCGTGCGCAAGGGTCTGTTCGTCGATGCCCTGTACTCCATGGACGAGCAGCTGCGCATTCAGGAAGAGATGAAGGAAAAAATGAAATAAGGAACAAAAATGTTCCTTTTCTGCTTGCATATTTGGAACAAAAACGTTACCTTTGCAGTGTTCAATTAACCAATAGTTCTTTTACATCATGAAGTACTCCGAATTCTACAAGCTGATAGAACAGCATGGCTGGACTATCAAGGGCGGGAAAGGGCATTACAAGTATGTACACCCCGATTACCCCTACTTCATTCCGGTCGGACGGCACAAGACTCAAGAAGTCAAGCCGGGTACCCTGGACAAGATGCTGAAGATGGCCGGGCTGAAGGAACAGAAGTAAAGAGCTTCCAAGAGAGCTGCCCGTCCCCACGCTGGGGGCGGGTGTTAATTGAACCATTTTGCAGGAACTTGATAATGAAACGTATGGATATGAAAAAGATTGTGGCAGTGATCGAGAAAGGCGACAGCGAAGGCTACGGCATCTATGCCGCCGACGACAGCGTACCCGTTGTGGGCTATGGGCTGACCGAGGAAGAAGCCCGGACCGACTTCGAGGCCGTCATGGCCGAGCAGGCCGAGTACATGAAGGAACAGACCGGCAGCTACCCCGAGTGGAAGGACGCCCAGGTGGAGTACCGCTACGACCTGACTGCCTTTTTCCAGGCTTTCCCCTTCATCAACGCCTCCGAGTTTGCCAAGAGCATCGGCATCAATCCCTCGCTGATGCGCAAGTATAAGAACGGGCTGGCTGCCGCCGGAGAGAAACAGAAGAACCTGATACAGTCCAAGCTGACAGAAATCGTACAAAAAATGGAAAGGGTAAAGTTCGCCTGACAATTCGGACATGGTTAATTGAACACTAACTTTCCACCGCTTTATCCTTGACACAAAGGGCGGCGTCCCCACATCGGGAGACGCCGTTTTTTTATGATTATTTTATCAAAATAAAAATTATATATATCTTTGCTCTCGCCAGAACAAAAACGTTTAACATGAATCCCTTACCTCAGTGTAACCCGTAGTCAATCGGGTTCAGGTTTTTCAATCGTTCACCTGTTGGCGCGCTGTAGTGAGGGGTTCGCCCATGAATAAATGATTCAGACAAGTGAAGAGGACGATTTGGGTGCTAAGATGAAAAACACCATTCTATGCGACCTGTACAAGTTACCTGTTAGGAAACGCATTAAGAAAGACATCTTCGCTCCATTGGATATTCATCTGCACGCCGTTCAATTATATACCTATAGGAAACAACTGCTAGCGGAAGGATTGATTCAAGAACATAACCCAACGGAAGAAGACTGTGAGATAGAAATAACGGTGAAGGGATATGAAGCCATCCAGCTGTATGGAAGCTATCAGGATTATTGCACTGAGAAAAAGAAGCAGGCCATGACCGAAAGAAGCCTACAATATCTGAAGGAAAGGAATCTGAGGTTGAAGAACCTGAATATCATCGTAGGCCTAATCTCTTTCATAATAGGAAGCATAGCAGGACTCCTGCTATCAGACCCGATACGAAACATCCTAAAACAATGGCTGGAAGGCGGCTGATGGAACGGTGAAGAATCTCAAAATCCTCGTCCATCCGCTCGCAGCGGTTCTCAAGTAACAATATACGTTCTTCGTTAGTCATAAGGAAGGAATTATTTTTCACAAAAATACACCATTCATCTGTTATAAACAAACTTATCAAACAAACTTTTAAATATATAGAGTTATGAAATTAAAGTTATTATTGATTATGCCAATCTTGGCATTGGCATCATGTACCACAGTAAATGTACCGGCTCCGAAGCAATATGCTTCCACTATCGACTACGCCTATCTGTCACAAAAAGGCATCTTCGTCACAGAATCAAACTCTGTAAATTTCGACTATGAACCATTGGGTAGTATCTATGTCGAATGCACTGGTGGATGGGTGAAGAAGAAGTATAAGGAAGGTGATGACATGGAAGACATCTACATGACTACCCTTGGAAGTGTGAAGTATCTGCCACCTACCTTTGAAGACGCTTATCAGTTGATTCTCTCCGAAGTAAAGAAATTACGAGCAAACGGTGTCATAAACTTGAAGATTAGAACGGTCAGTGAATATCAAAGCACCTACAAAGTGTATGTTGATAAAATCATTATAACCGGAATGTGCATACGCAAATAAGAAGGTATGCCAGAATGTGTAAGCGGGAGCAAAAAACTCCCGCTTTTTATTGCTATCTTGAAAACTATCCCTATATTTGCAGCGCTATACATTTGAAACAGGCGACGAGATATTCGCCAACCGATTGCCGTTGGCATTTTTTATGCCTATCGGCTAACCATATAAGTTCCGACCCCCGTGTGGAGCGTTAATGCGCCCACTGCCTGTTTCAGGTGTATAGCAACGGGAAAGCGGAACTTTCTTTTTTAGGCAAGTTTCTTGATTTTTTGGACAGAAGAGCCGCTTTCCCGTATTATTAACTTATTGTTTCATTTAAATGCTATACAAAATGAAAAAGAACAAATCAAGCGAACGCGGACGCTATGTATCCGTTGAGAAAGTCCAGAAAATGTTATCAGACCTTGGACTCCAGCTTTGCGAAGGCCGCAAGCGCATCCATGCTGCCAAGCGTGACAACTCCATTGTTTTCTATGTGTCAGGTGGTACCGTGAACATTACCTTTCAGAAAGGAGGTGCCCAATGACTCGCCTCGAAGCCTTGAACCTTCTAACCGTGCTAACATCTGCCACCGCATCGGAAGAGGAGAAGCGCATCGCCGCCCTGCGATTGAAAGAACTGATTTGTCTGCTATTGCCGGACGAATAACCTATACTGAAGAATGTCCTTTATAGCCCGCCAAGTGCGGGCTATTTTTGTTTCCGTAACCAAACTTCGTATCGTTATGGAATACAACCACTTTGCCTATTGTGAGCGACTGGCCCGACATCTGAAGGCCGTTGCCCACACCGATGCCCGCCCCCGGTTCTTCACCGCTTTCGGGCTGGAAGATCTCTACAACTTTGAAGACCGCCTGTCAGGCGTCACCGGTACGGTGATGATTGCTGTGGACGGACAGGAAAGCGAATCGGCCGACAACGGAGCTGATGCCCTGAGCGATAATGACACGTACAGCATCATTCTGGCACGTAATACTCAACGTGATAAACCGCAAACCAGAGACGAAGCCGTGGCCGCCTGCAAGCAGCTGGCCAAACAGGTGAGAAACTTTCTGCTGGCTGATCCTGATTTGTCTCATACCCATCTCATCGATCGCAACACTACCATCAACGGCATCGGCCCCATCGGCGACGGCTTCTATGGCGTGGTACTGACCTATCGCATCATCAGCCATGATTCTTTTATGGTTGAACCGGAATACTGGCATGAATGAAGTAATAGAGAATTAAGAATTAAGAATGAAGAATTATGGGACTGTACAAACGATTGACTGAACAGCGGGAGGAACTCCGACGGTACAATGCGGCCAAACGACGCGCAGAACGTTTGGCCGGAGCAGATACCAGTCGGTTGATTCGTTTGGAGACCATTAGCGAAACGGAACGTTTTGAAATGGCTAAGGATGCCAACCGGTTGACAGCATTCAATAAGGCCGTAGAACGTTGGACCAACCAGGTAACCAACCAGCTGCGGGCTACTGTAGCCTATCGTAGTCTTCGCATTGCCCGTGAGCTACATCCGAATCTATACACAGATAAGTATGGCATAGTCAACCGTATCGGTTTTAGTTTTCCAAGACATGGAATTTATATCCATAAAGGAGCAGGTAGAGGACAAGGTGGTTGGATCGGATCTAAATGGGAAAAGATAAGGATGATCAATGGCGTGGAAGTTGGTACAGGTATTATTAGGCATACAAATCCAGCATCACTCGGCCTGCAGGACAGTGGGAACCGGCGTGCTTATCGTTGGTTTGACCCTGTCATCAAGAATCGAATTGGTGAATTGGAACATATCGTATTAGAATATTTCGACACTATGATACTGGACGCAACACGTATTTATATAGAAAAGTGATATGGCAAATGATTTGAATAGGAGTATTAAGATTTATATAGACGGAAGTGAAGCACAGCAGGGCATCGCCAAGGTAGAAGCTGCCGTCCAAAAACTGGAAGCCAAGTTATCCAGTCTGAATAAGGGAGAAGCAGATTACGAAGCGAAGAGCAAGGAATTGCAGAAGGAACTGAATGCCAAAACCCGAACACTGGAAACTTACAAGAAGAAGGTTGAAGAGACCGACCGCGTATTGAAAAATCTATCCGGTGCCACCTATCAGGAACTGTTAGCCGTTCAGAAACAAGTACGCAAGGACTTGCAGAATGCCGTGCCCGGCACGGAGAAATACAACGCTGCCCTGGAGCAGAACCGGCGTGTCACACAGCAGGTGGCCGCCGCGCAAAAGGCCATGCGAGTAGAGGTCGGTTCGCAGGGCAACATGTGGCTACGCGCTTCAAATTTCATCAATCAGTATATCGGCATCATCGGTACCCTCATTGCTGCTGTCACCGGACTCACGTTGAAGCTGAACCAGCTTCGGGAAGCCCGCAACAAACGCGAGGAAGCCAAAGCTGATGTGCAGGCCTTGACAGGTCTGGACGAGGAAAGCATCGCATGGCTGGAGCAGCAGGCAAAACGTCTGTCCACCTCGATGGACGAGAACGGCATCCGCATCCGCCAGTCGGCCACGGAAATACTCGATGCCTACAAGCTGGTAGGTTCGGCAAAGCCCGAACTGCTGCAGGATAAAGAGGCCTTGAACGACGTGACCAAGCAGGCATTGATTTTGGCACAAGCCAGCGGCATGACGCTGAAGGATGCAGTGGATGCCGCCACTCTTTCTCTGAACCAGTTCGGCGACGGTGCCGACCAGGCTGCCCGCTACACCAACGTGATGGCAGCAGGTTCGAAGTACGGATCTGCAGCAGTGGAGTCTGTCACCAAGGCGTTGCGGAACAGTGGTGTGGCCGCTGCATCCGCCAACGTCAGCATCGAGCAGACGGTGGGCATGATTGAGGCACTGGCCGAGAAGGGTATTAAGGACGAAGTGGCCGGTACCGGACTGAAAAAATTCTTCCTCACCCTGCAGACGGGAGCCGACGAAACCAATCCGAAGATTGTCGGGCTGGAGACGGCTCTGGACAACCTGGCCGCCAAGCAGCTGAACGCAACCAAAATTAAGGAAATGTTCGGCGAAGAAGGGTATAATGTGGCCAGCGTACTCATCAACGAAACGGAGAAGGTGAAGTATTATACGCAGGCTGTCACCGGTACCGGTGTCGCCATTGAGCAGGCCGGTATCAAGAGCCAGACAGCAGCGGCCAAGCTTGACCAAGCGAAAAATAAAATGCAGGAGATGGGTATCGCCTTGATGGAAAAGCTGAACCCCGGGTTAGTGAGTGCAGCCAATGGTATCGTAAACTGGACGCAGAAGGGTGTCAAGCTGGTAGATTTTATCGTGCGGCATATCGGAGTTATCACAACTCTCACAGCCTCGATTGCGGCCTATTATGCAGGTGTCAAGATTGCCACCTTGTGGGAGACTAAGTTGAAGGATACCAAGCTGGCCAGCATTGCCGTTGATAAGATGCAAGCTGTTTGGAATAAAACTCTATTGTCAGGAACCCTGCTGCTTTCATCGGCAAAGTATGCTTTGACCGGAAACATTAAACTGGCTGCAGCAGCTTGGAAACAGTTCTCTTTATTGATATCAAAGAACCCGTTTGGACTGTTGCTCACCGTTCTAACTGCTGTCGGTGTCGGCCTCTATCAGTTGGCCACACGCAGTAATGAAGCAACCGAAGGTATAGCCCGTATGAACGGAGAGCTGATCAGTGAGCAACACTCACTGGACTCGCTGTTCGGAGCCCTGAAGCGGACGGCTGAAGGTTCGCAGCAGCGGCGGGATATCATCCAGCAGATTAACGATAAATACGGTACCTACCTGCCAAACCTGTTGACGGAAAAAAGCAACCTTGATGAGATTAATGAGGCATACAAGCGTATCAACCGAACACTGGTCACCCAGTTGGCCATGAAATATAAGAACGAGGAAATCGGGAACATCACCAGCGTAGCGGCCAAGACACAGGTAGAGGTGATTGAAGGCATGCGGAAGGATCTGGTGAAGAGCCTTGGCAGTAACGAGCTAGCTACAGTCGCTATCAATGAGGTGAAGCAAATCACGAACGAGTTCTATTCAGCCGGCGTCCAGTGGGAAAAAGCATTCGGCCAAGCCTGGCACACTATCAAGACGAAGTATCTGGGAAACAACTCCATCGCCAAAGGGTTCAGTGAAGACATGGCAGACTACATTCAGAGTGTCTATGACATGAACCGCAAGCTGGCCAAGGTAGAAAACAAGTATGCCAGCTGGATGCCAGGACAACCAGCCAATGAATTGCCGGAAGTAACCGTCACTGGGAATGCTCCGAAGAAAAGCGGTGCTTCGACGGTCGATGATAAGGAAGCCGAGAAGCAGCGGCGCACCGCCCTTGAGCGAGAAAAGGTCTTGTATGAACAGGCGCAGGCGGAAATCACCCGTATCTATGCCGAAGGAAAGGATGCGGAATTGCAAACTGAACAGCAGTACAATGACCGGTTGCTAGCCGAGAAGAAGAAGTATCTGCAACGGGTGATGGAAGTATCTGGTAGCGGAACCAAGGAAGCCGCCGATGCAGAAAAGCAGCTGGCAGACATCCAGCTGCAGGAACGTCAGGAATCCATCAAACGAGCTGTTGAAGAAGAGAACCGCTTGTACGCCGAACAACAGCGGCAACTGAAAGAAGCGTATGCCAACGGAAATGATGCGAACTTAGACAGCCATCAGCAGTATATCGAAGCTCTTGAACAATTGGAAATGGTACATCTCCACCGTATGCTGGAGATAGCAGGTCTCGATGCTGAAGCCCGCAAGCAGATCGAAGACAAGCTGCTGGAGTATAAAATTAAATGTTTGAAGGAATACGAGGATGAGCAGAACAAACGCAGCAAACGTGAAACCAATACGACAAAAAAAGATAGTAAGGAGTTAGAGCGCGAATACCAACAACGCTATACTCGCATACAAGGATATGCTGAACAGTTTGGAACTGCTTTGGGTGAAGTCGTGAGTGGACAGAAATCAGCATTGGAGGCACTAGGTAATGTGGCCATTGATGTGGTCTTTGACGTATTGAAGCAAATGATTAATGCATGGATAACTCAATTGGCAGCCAAGGCTGCTGCCTCTACGGCCGAGGGTACAATGACTGAAATTTCAACTAAAGGCATCGCTGGTATCGGTACATCGGCACTTATCGCTGCCGCCGTGTCCGGTTTGTTGGCCACCGCCCAATCATCTTTGAAAGGACTGATAAGTAAAAGCAGCAGTAACGGCACAACTTCGTCTGATACTTCAACAACCACCTATAACCGGGTCGCCGTTAGCCAGTACGCTACCGGTAGATATGACGTAATAGGCCGGACTGATGGCCGCACCTATCGGGGCGTCCCCTATATTGGAACTGCTCCAACCGGTATCGTGGAAAGTCCCGCCCTCATCAGCGAACGTGGTACAGAACTAATAGTGAATGCCGATGATTTGCAGCGTTTGCAGCGGCATGTGAATTACCCACTCGTAGTACAAGCTATCAACGAGAGCCGCGGCGGAGGAAATACGGTTGGTCAACGGGCTTCTGGTAACTACGGATCGATAAGCAGCACCCCAACGACGGCTTCATCAAAGGGGGGAGAAACTATATACACTGCGCTTATGGAGAGGCTAACCTCGGCCATCGAAAGGTTGGAGCGCGACGGTATCGCAGCCGACGTAGTGCTGACTGATCTGGAAAGAAAACAAAAACAACGAGAACGCAGCCGGAAAATTGGCAGCAAATAGAATAACCGATTATGAAAATAGTAGAAACGAAATCGGGCAAGGCGTATCACCTATCCCCAGACACACAGTTGGAAGTCGAACGAACTAACTTGTTCTTCAACGAGTACGGCGAGCAGTCACTGCCAGTTACACTGCCGGACACTGAGCACAACCGTCAGTTGTGCGGCTACCCAGACAGTTTGGCCTGCCTTGAAAAGCCGCGCGCGGATATCGAAGTCACCATCAGTGAAGGCAGCTATTTCGCAGTTGCTCGACAGGCAATATTAGGAGCCAAAAAGAAAGATGGTATCAGTACATCATTCTATCTGAATGAGGGTGCGTTTCTGTCTAAACTACAGGACAAACTATTAAAGGACGTGTTTGGCAACGAAACTGTCCCTGGGGTAGAAACTGTAGAACAGGCGTTGGAGTTCTGCGTGTCGTTGTTGGATAATGAAAACGAGCAGTACACTATCTTCCCTGTACTGGTGGACGATGGTGAATACTCCTACACTGATGATACTGGACGGACTGATACATACGTATTAGGTTATCTGAACCGTGTCATTGACGGTGTATTTTTGTTCGGTACCCCGCGTACAATCAAACGAGAGGATTCGGAAGTGAAACTGCCTGCAGGTTGTTATATCACGCCATTCATTCGAGCCAACTACCTTCTGAAAAGAATGTTCGCCTACTTTGGTTATACATTGTTAGACAACTTCTTTACTCGCACAGAACCTTTTGACAAAATGGTTTTCCTGAACAATACTTGTGACGCGATTGTCAACGGGCGCATTCGTGTAGCCGATTTAGTGCCTGATGTTACATGCGGTGAATTATTGGAAGTGTTCAGGAAAAAATTTTTCTGTGAATTTATCCCTGACGAAGTACGTGGGGAAGTCAGCATAAAACTGTTTAACGAAATGCTCGACGAAACGGGCGGAACAGTTATTGACAGCATGATAGATGGCCAGGTTGAATTGGATTATTCGGATGGATATCATGAGATTGTACTTCGATCACAATATAGTTTGTCGGCGGGTAACGATGTGGACACAAAGGGTGGTGCGAGAGAAATACTGAATAACTATCCGAACGCACATATCGACCCTCGAACAGGTGCTTTCGTCACTGAAGGATTCACATATAGTACGACTCGTGAAGTCGGAAAACGGTTGAAAGCCGTCTCATCTTCGTCCACTCCATATAATGACAACAGTGGGTTAGATACTGAAGAAATAGAAGTTCCGGAGATTCAACCAGAGTTCCGCAAAACGGATGGCGAATCAAGTCCATCACATTTATCAACCGTTTCACTCACGCAAGAGTATTTATGTGTTGGTCAATCCCGTTGGCTCAACTCCACATTATTAGTGTACGGACAGACCAGCGAAGATGTGCCCGAGTCTGAATCAATCGCCGATGGTGAAGATGAATTGTATCCGATGTTAGCTTTCAGTATGAAGCCTGACGCAGACTCGTTGCCCCGTGGCACAATTACGGACACGATAGCCAGATATAATAATCGCACCCCGCCAACCTTGGTGAAATGGTCAGATTATAGTTTGACATACAATGGAGAGAACGGCATCTTCGAGAAGTTTTACCGTCAATACGACGACATTCGCCGGAATAGTTTCCACATACTACGAGCTAATGTCCTGATGGATGAGCGAAGCAAGATGGAAATGACAGCCATCGAACCCATCGTAATCCAGGGTCATAGGGTTTTACCCGATGTACTTCAGTATGCATTGGGGAGTAAAAAGATTCCGATGGAATGCTCATTCCGATCTATTCGACTAATGGAACCAACAACTCACGCCGATAACTACGACGGGAAGCTATGGGGCACCCGTACCTACCAATGGGTATCCCATCAATTAAAGACGTCCGTTACAAAAGAAGAATATGATGCGGCAGAGTATAAGGATCAGACTATAGATATAGTATATCCGTCGGAATTCCCAACGGCTGAGTTGGCCGATGGCGGAAAGAAATACTATGAACGCAAGTGGTACACAGTGGAACGACAAGAACAGTATTGGAAACATGAATTTTGGTTGACCGTGGAAGCTAAGGAAAGTGAATAAATATTGTCCTTTCTTCGACCATAGACACTGTCTAACTTTGCTCACATCTAAAAGGAGAAAACATGAACATCATACAGCAACCCGACGCATTGTCATTGAGCCAGAACCTGCGACCATTCATCATCGGGTCGACAGAAACAGTGTCTTTCGTCCTGAGAAAAGGTACGAACACACTGTTGTCGCATCGATATGAGCCTGGAGACACAGGGCAAGTAGAAGTAGACGTAAAAGATGTTATACACGCTCAGCTTAGCTATAAACTGAAACAAGACGGAACGACCTACGAGCAAGATATGTTAGCTGCCGACTTTACCGCCGATATTAACGGCTCAGCAGTTATCTTCCGTGTAGTGCGTGGAGGTGTTGACCGACTGGCAGAGACCGCCACAGACTTTCTTACGCAAAACTGGCTAACTTGGCAACCTACAGTAAAACCTGTTACTTACTACACACCAGAGTTTTTGACCTATTATGCAGTGCAAACTTGTGTGGTGAAACTGAAAGCATATTTTAGCGAAACGCAGACTGAAACTATTACCGTTGCCACATTGGAAGCAGGCAAGGCATATACACTACCTATGCAGTATGCGGTTGTTGTCGGTTTACTTGATGGAAAGATGCCCGGCTATTATGACGTGTGGACAGAACTGACAAGTGGTGACCGTTTATCGTATATACAACGATATCAAGCAACCGCTGCACGTTCGTTGTTTGAGGAATGGGTACTATTCGAAAACTCGCTCGGCGGGCTAGACACTTTTCGCGCATACGGTGCAAACTCGCAAGAGGCAAAGCACACGCATAACATTGCCGAAATTGGCGATGAATACAGTGAGTACCGTGTAGACACGGAACGCCTGTATAGCAAAAACACCGGATACCTGTCGACTGAAGAAGCCAGATGGCTAATTGATTTTTTCCCATCGCTGCATAAATACATATATACGGGAAGCTACCTACGCTCCATCGTTGTGACAGAAAGCAAGGCAGAGCGCGAAATCAAGCAAGCGCCGTCGGCTTTCACCTTTACCTACAAGTATGCTGACTCACGCCCATTGCTCAACCTGCCTCGCACAGAACAACCTACCGAATTGCTGACCATCGAAATACCTGAACTCGGAAATTTTACTATACCCCCTCGACTGGCTGAGGTGCCACGCCTTCCCCTGTCAGAGGGGGATCTGTTACCAGTTCAAAACCCATATAGCGAAAATTGGAATACGACAACCATTGGATTTTTAGCCGAAGTTGTTGGGCAGCTGCTTTCCGCTGCAGCAGGAACAGGAGGAGGAATCGGGCATACCCACAAGAATATCAATCTACTAAACCTTCTGTCATATGTACAAGATTATCTGCTGGTGAATGGAAAGAAAATCAAAGCTGGAGAAGCAGATTTAGCCAACTTAGCACGACGGATTGAAACTGAAGATTATGATAAAGGAAACACTGGTGTTGGCGTTTATCAAGATGATGCTGGCAACTGGCATATCGAAACTGATTATCTGGATGTACGTCTGAAATTTACTGCCACTACTGTCGAGATTCAGAAAGCCTATCATATTGGAGGAGCACAGATTAAGTCGGCGGCTTCTATGAAGTGTGTGCGGGTCGAAGAAATGACTGATGCATATCGTTGCTATATGAATACGGTAGATGATGATGGCAATGAAGTAACTAACGGTTTCTGTGTTAATGACCAAGCCTATGTCAACACCTTTAACTTAGTGAAACAGGCAGACGGGAAGGCTGGCAACCACTTCCTGTGGCGACTGGTTACAGCCGTCGGAACAAACTATATTGACCTAAGTAAGACCGTCTGCGCCGAACAGAGTGATGCACCGCTATCCGGAGACGAGATCGTACTGCTTGGTTATCAGGGTACGGACGCACCGGACAGACAGGTGGCCGTGATAGATGCCGGAGCGGAATCAGATGCACCTTATTACCGCCAGTTTGTAGGAATCAATACCTTCAGTTTACCTGCGCCGGAAACACAGCTAAAGCCGGGAAATAATGAGCTATCCGGTCGCTTTCATATCGGACAAGGTTCAACCGGATGGGAAAACATGGACGGCCTGCC
>ULPI01020093.1_pt1 | contig 18549 bp, 9 predicted proteins | sample 1953381 | NCBI WGS metagenome assembly ULPI01 (sample SAMEA4835626, study PRJEB28245) | human gut metagenome | biome: gut microbiome; material: fecal sample | place: Denmark | collected 2008
GACGATGTCGCCCGCCTGTTCGATGTCTTCGATGTGCGACAGGACTTCTTCCTGCTTGTCTTCGTCGAGGTCGCGCATCAGGTCGACGGCATCGTCGGTATCCATGTAGTCGACGAACTTCTTGGCGATGGTTTCCGAGGGGAGCAGTTCGAGGAACTCTTTACGGACGTCCTCGTCCATTTCTACGAGCACGTCGGCCGCCGTTTCGTTGTCGAGCAGGCGGTAGACGAAGCGTGCCTTTTCGGGTTCAAGGTCGTTGCACAGCTCGGCTATGTCGGCGGGGTGCAGGTCGGCCAGCAGGACTTTGACGTTGTCGGCGTCTTTCTGTTCGATCAGACTTTTGACTTTGTCGATATATTCTTCGTCTATTTCCATTGTTTTGATTGATAATTGATAATTGGTAATTGAAAATTCTTCGTTCTCGGTTAATGAACATTATTCATTCTCCATTCTCAATTCTCCATTTACTAAGTTTGTCAGCTCTACGAACTCCTGAACGGAGAGCTGTTCGGGTCGGCGGTCGAAGAGAGGATCGGCCGTCAGGGGACAGTCTTTTCCGACGAGGGGTTTGATGGAGTTACGCAGGGTCTTGCGCCGCTGGTTGAAGGTGGTTTTCACCACTTGCTTGAACAGGTGTTCGTCGCATCCCAGATCCCGGGTATCGTTGCGGGTCATGCGGATGACGGCGCTTTTCACCTTGGGCGGCGGGTTGAAGACGTGTTCGTGGACGGTGAAAAGATATTCAACGTCGTACCACGCCTGTATCAGCACACTCAGTATGCCGTAAGTCTTGCTGCCGGGGCCGGCGGCGATGCGTTCGGCCACTTCTTTCTGTATCATGCCCGTACAGCAGGGGATGAGGTCTTTGTTGTCGAGCATCTTGAAGAAGATCTGGCTCGATATGTTGTAGGGATAGTTGCCGGTCAGCACGAAGGGGTTTCCGTCGAACACGCGCCGCAGGTTCATCTTCAGGAAGTCGTCTTCGATGATGTCGTCTTCCAGTTGCGGGTAGGCTTCGCGCAGGTAGGCCACGGATTCGTAGTCTACTTCGACCACCTTCACCTGCCTCTCCTTGGGCAGCAGGAATTGAGTGAGTACTCCCATGCCGGGGCCTACTTCGAGTATGGGCAGGGCGGGGCAGGCGTCGACGGTGTCGGCGATGTCCTGTGCTACTTTCAGGTCTTTCAGGAAGTGCTGTCCCAGAAACTTTTTAGGCTTTACTAATCTCATGTATCAAGTTTATTGTTACTTTTGTGCTCCACAAAGGTAGTTCTTTTTAATGAAGAATGAAGAAGGAAGAATGAAGAATTTTAGCTCTCGATTGATAAGAATCCTGTTGCCCCTGCTGTTGGGGGCTTTTATCCTATATTGGGTCTATCGCGATTTCGACTTCGAACGTGCTTTCCAGGTGCTTCGTCACGGCTTGCGCTGGGATTGGATGGCGTTGTCGCTCTTTTTCGGTGTGTGGAGCCATGTGGAGCGCGGTTTGCGCTGGCGTCAGACGCTCGACCCGCTGGGTGTGTATCCGCGTAAAAGCCATCTGGTCGATGCCATCTACCTGTCTTACGCCACCAGTCTGGTGGTGCCCCGGCTGGGCGAGGTGTCGCGTTGCGGGGTGCTGTCGCGCTACGACGGGGTGCCGTTTTCGAAGTCGTTGGGTACGGTCGTTACCGAGCGCATGGTCGACGCACTGTGCATGCTGCTCATTGCGGGTGTGACGTTGCTGCTCGAACTGCCTGTCTTTCTCACCTTTTTCCATCAGACGGGGACGAAGGTGCCTTCGCTGGTGCATCTGTTTTCCTCGCCGTGGTTCTACGTGGCGCTGTTCAGCGTGGTAGGCGTCGTGGTGGTGCTGGTGTGGATGGTGCGTGCGCTGTCCGTGTTCGAGCGGGTGCGCGGGGTAGTGCTCGACGTGTGGCAGGGCATCATGTCGCTGCGTCGGGTGCGCAATGTGCCGCTTTTCGTGCTTCACACGGTGCTGATGTGGCTTTGCTATTTTCTTCACTTCTACCTGACTTTCTTCTGTTTCCCCTTTACGGAGGGGTTGAGCATTGAGGCTGGCTTGGTGATGTTCGTGGCGGGTACGTTTGCCGTCATTGTGCCTACGCCCAACGGGGCGGGTCCGTGGCATTTCGCGGTCATTACGATGATGATGCTCTACGGGGTCGACGCGGTCGATGCCAGTACGTTTGCCCTCCTGGTGCATGGGGTGCAGACGCTGCTTGTCGTGGTGCTGGGCTTGTGGGGCTGGGGGCATCTGGCGATTGGCGGTAGGAGTGGCAGGACGGCTGCCTGACGTCGGCAGGCAGGTGCTTCTCTTCCTCCTGAGTGTGGCCTGTGCATGAATGAATCAGTATTTCAAATATCGCTTTCCCTGTTTTTCGTTTTTTTCTGCTGTCTATTTGCTGCTCGTGTTTTGCGCATCTCGCGTGCTATGTTAGCAAAGGTAGGATATCGCTTCGAGGCGGCCAAAAACGGGGTATGTTGAAATAGTGAAAATCTGTTAATGAAACACGAATTATGTGTTAATAAACCTAACTTGTTGTTGCTCAGGCGGAAATAGCGCTTTTTCAGAAGTCAGTGTAGTTCCTTCTTTAGGGCGTTTATGTGGCTAGTGTCCGACGAGCCTCTATCTTGTGTCCGCAATGTTCTTTTCTTGTAGGGAGCTTGTCAAGCGTTACATTACAGTTGTGACAGTTATTTTTAAGTGAAAACCGATTCGTCGCCCTCGGAAGGGAAGAAAGTGTTAAATATTTTAATAATATATATTATATATATAATATATATAATATATATTATTAATTTTCTTTTACAGATTTTTCCCAGGTTGATTTTCTCTTAAAATTAACTGTCACAACTGTAATGTAACGCCATAATTGCCGAAAAACGCCCTGTCCGTACGATTGTCCGGCATGTGAAAACAGCGTTTGTTGCAGAGCCGAAAAACCGTGCAAGGGGGTATTGTTTTTCAGGAAGTTTTTTATTATCTTTGCAGAAACCAATTTTTCGTTTTATACTGCTATGAGTGATATCTTACAACTTGCTCCACAGAACGTGTGGAAGCATTTCTATTCGCTGACTCAAATCCCCCGTCCTTCCGGACATATAGAAAAGGTGACCGAATTTCTGGTCAATTTCGGTAAGGGGCTGGGGCTGGAGTCCTTTGTCGATGAAATAGGCAACGTCATCATCCGCAAGCCGGCCACGCCGGGCATGGAGAACCGCAGGGGCGTCATCCTGCAAGCCCACATGGACATGGTACCCCAGAAAAACAATGATACGGTACACGATTTTACGAAAGACCCTATTGAAACCCGCGTCGACGGCGACTGGGTGAAGGCTAAAGGAACAACCCTTGGTGCCGACAACGGTTTGGGCGTGGCAGCCGCCATGGCTGTGCTCGAAGCCACCGACCTGAAGCACGGACCGCTGGAAGTGCTCATCACCAAAGACGAGGAAACGGGCATGGTAGGTGCTTTCGGGCTGAAACCCGGAACCTTGCAGGGCGACATCCTGCTGAACCTCGACTCCGAGGAAGAAGGCGAACTGTACATCGGTTGCGCCGGCGGTATCGACTTCACCGCTACGCTTGAGTATAAGGAAGAAGCACCCGCTGAAGGCTTCGTAGCACGCAAGCTGACGCTGAAAGGACTGCGCGGCGGACACTCAGGCCTCGAAATAAACGAAGGCCGCGGCAATGCCAACAAGCTGCTGGTGCGCGTCGTTCACGACCTGCTGCTTGAGTTCGATTGCCAGTTGGCTTCGTTCGAAGGCGGCAACATGCGCAACGCCATCCCGCGCGAGGCTCATGCCGTGATGCTGTTCAACCCCGAAGATATGGACGGTCTGGACGACTACATCCGCGAGTACGAAGCACAGATCGCTGCCGAATACGCACCCATCGAGCAGGGCATCAGCCTGAAGATGGAAGAAGTTGACGTGCCCGCTACCGTTGTGCCCGAAGAGATTCAGGACAGCATGGTCAACGTGCTGATGGCCTGTCAGGATGGCGTGATGCGAATGATTCCCACCGTGCCCGATACGGTCGAGACTTCGTCCAATCTGGCCATCGTCCTCATCGGAGGCGGAAAGGCCGACGTACGCATCCTGGCGCGCAGCTCGTGCGACACGATGAAAGACTTCCTGGCCGACAGCCTGACCGCTTGCTTCTCGATGGCAGGTATGAAGGTCGAACTGAGCGGCAATTATTCTGGCTGGCAGCCCAATGTCGACTCGCCCATTCTGCATGCCATGAAGCTGTCCTACAAGGAACAGTTTGGTACGGAACCGGCTGTCAAGGTGATACACGCCGGCTTGGAGTGCGGCATCATCGGAGCCATCTACAAGAATCTCGACATGATTTCCTTTGGCCCCACCTTGCGCTCGCCCCATTCGCCCGACGAACGTGCCTACATTCCTTCGGTCGGCAAGTTCTACGACTTCCTGGTGGCTACGCTTGAGAAGACGCCCGAAAAGTGAAAAAGACGGCGGTAATAGAAAAGAAAGACTAATACTTCAAGACAACGGGGACAGGCTACGGTCTGCCCCGTTTTTTTGTGTCCGTACTTCTGCCATTTTGTCCGTACGGACATTCTCGCAACACGCTTGTCAGTACAATATGGCAGTCTTTGAATGTCCGAACTTACGAAAAATTGACCCATATCAAGAAATATGTTATATAACATGTTTTTCTGCCTTCAATCGCTTGCAATCTCAAATAATGGCTCTATTTTTGTGCTGTAAAACATGAATTCAATGAGAATTCAACAGGATAACACATTATTTATAGGAGGATAACAAAATGAAAATGTTAAAGAAAATCATGAATCGACTCGGCCAGAACAATGCCGATGTTTGGGGCTACGTGATGCTGGGTGCACACAAGTTCTAAGATTCGAAAAAGCAAAGAGAGAAGAGAAACAAATTAGGTTTTCAGGTATTAGTTTTTATTTGATTTTTCAAGTTTCGCGGAGGCGGAATTTTTCGGAAGTCCGTTCTCGGACGGAACTTGAACTAAACTTTTAAAGCAATGAAACAGAAATTTGTTAGTACACTGAAGCACATTCTTGCCGAGATGGGAAGAAGCGAGATGCAGAAAAGAGGGGTTTATCTTTCTTGAAAAAGAAAGGATCACCCTCTCACCACAGAGAGAGAAAACTGAAGACGGAAACACCGCGTATACTTCCGTACGTTTTTAGGATAACGTTTTAATTTTTAAGGTTATGAAAAAGAAGATTGTTAATTCATTTAAGCGCGCCATGCTGTTGGCTGGCAAAAACTGGATGGAGGCAATGCGATATTATAGCCTTCAGATGTAAAGCACAGTAATTATTAGTTAATCATACACACCAGGGGGATATCTCTTTTCATTGAGGGATATCCCTCTTTTTTTGTCCGTGCAATATTTTTTCAGTTAAAAGATACGCCCGTTAACATTTTATTCTCTTATTTTGTTATAAAGGAAGAATCGAACCTTCGATTCGGCATAATGAAACCTACAAATAGAGAGAAGAATATGAAGACAATCCGAAGAATTTGCACCGTTATGTTGCTCGTGCTGATGGCTTTTCCAGCCCTCCACGCGCAATCGTACGACAACCTCTGGAAGCAGCTCGAAGAAGCACGCGAGAAGAGTTTGCCGCAAACCGTGATTCGACTGGCCGACCAGATCTGGCAGAAGGCCCAAACCGAGAAAAACGCTCCGCAGATGCTGAAAGCCTACGTCTGTCGGCAGGCCTGCCAGAAACGTATTACGCCCGACAGCCTTTACACCAGTCTGGCCGCAATGGAGCGCTGGGCGCAGGAAGAGGCAGACGAGACGAATCGCGCCATTCTGCACTCGCTCTTGGCGCGTCAGTATGCCGACTTGCTCAGCACCAACCGCCGTACGCTGCTCAACTCTCCCTCGCTCCTTGTCGACGAGGCTCCTGCCGACGTGCGCGAGTGGAGCCTTAACCTCTTCATCGACCGCATCGACGCCCACCTGCAAGCCTCTTTGCAACCCGTCGAAGCCCTGCTGCATACTACCGCTGCCGACTACGACCCCTTCGTCATCCAGCAGGACGGCAGCCGATTCTATGCTCACGACCTCTACCATCTGCTGGCTCGCCGTGCCGTCGATACGTATCAAGGGTGGAGGGGGCTCAACGTCGATTCGCTGATGGATCGCCGCATCAAAGATGTCTATCAGACGATGATTGCCACCTATCGCCAACGCCCCAATGCGGAAGATGCTGTCGTAATGGCCACCCTCGACTACGAGCAATGGCGTGCCGATATGCAGTCGCCCGACGGCTATCTGCAAACCCTCGACAGCTTGATTGCTGCTTATGGCACACGTGACGTCTGTGGCGAAGTCTATATCCGCAAGGCTCAGTGGCTGAACGACAAGCGGCGCTACGCCCAAGCCCTGCGCGTATGCGACGAAGGTTTAAAGCGCTATGCTGCCTACAAGCGCATCGGCGAACTGAAGAACATCCGTGCGCGGATCCTGCAACCGGCTCTCAACATCTATACAGCCGAAGGCTATCCGTCCGATTCGGTCAGTATGCGGGTCAACTATCGCAACCTCAGTGGCTTCACTCTCAACGTCTATGCCACCGACTACGACGAACGTCCTTGGCTGGACGATGGCCTCACCTCTGCCGTCTGCCGCCGCCACGGTCGTCTGCTGGCTTCGCACCGCTTTGCTCTCCGTCCGCTGCCGGGTAAAGATAAGGCCGCCGAAGACGTGCCCTACCATTCCTGTGATACTACGTTGCACTTCCGCCTGCCCGATGACGTAGGCGTATATATTCTTCAGACAGTGCCCGAAGGCGAAAAGACGCTTCACCAGTCATACAATTTTCTATGTGTCAGCCGCTTTAAGGTACTTTCGCTGAACGTCGACGAACAGACTACCGAATTCATCACCCTCGACGCCCTTACCGGCCATCCGATAGCAGGCGTACAGCTCAGCTTCTATTCCGACGATAGCAAAAATCGCCGTCTGCTGACTCAGCTGACCACCGACTCCGAAGGCAAAGCTCTGCTCACTGGCCAACCCAATGCACGCTATTACGTGGCGCGCAAGGGTGACGACCGCGCCATGACGCTTCAGTATTTTCGTCAGGGCATCTCCAGAATCGTTGATTCTGATACAGCACAGAAAATGCTGACCCTGCTCATCGACCGCGCCATCTATCGCCCGGGGCAGACAGTCTATGTGAAAGGCATTGCCTACGAACAGACAACCGATGCTGCCCGTGTGCTCGAAGGTGCCGACTACGAACTGCTTCTGCTCGACGCCAACCGCAAGGAGCTGGCCTCCCGCAAGGTGCGCACCAACGACTTCGGTTCCTTCTCAGCCGAGTTCGTGCTGCCTTCGGCATGTCTCAACGGTGCTTTCTCCATCACCACCCGCAAACACGAGGACTCAGCTTCGTTCCGGGTCGAAGAGTATAAGCGGCCGACGTTCGAAATCAGTTTCACCCCCGTGGCCGAAGCCTATCGCCTGGGCGACCGTGTGATGCTGCGTGGTAACGTCAAATCCTTCAACGGCATGTCCGTGCAAGACGTTCCTCTGGCTTTTACCGTGACGCGCCACGATCTGCTGAGAAGCTATTTCGTTCCTTCAGCGAAACCTTTGCTGGCCGATACCGTCCGGCTCGATGCCGAGGGTAATTTCTGCATTCCTCTGACGTTAGAGGCTCCTGCCGATACTTCAATGGGAGGCTATCGTTATTATCATTATCAGGTCGAAGCCTCCGTAACCGATGATGCGGGCGAGACGCAGACAGCTTCTTACAGCATTCTGGCAACGACAAAGGCCTATTCTTTCATGGCCGACGTGCCGCAGGTGATTTGCAAAGAAGACAGTTTGCTCTTCACCATTAGCGTCGCCAACGGCGTACAGCAGCCTCAGGCAGTGAAAGGCCGCTACCTGCTTCGCCCAGCCGATGCCGATCGCATTGTCCTCGAAGGCGATTTCGTGGCCAACCAACGTCAGGACTTCTCCTCCTTGAGGTCGATCCCCTCGGGCAAGTACCGCATGACCTTTGTCGTGACCGATAGCCTGGGGCGTGAAGAGAATAGCGATATACAGACTCATTCGATCGTGAACTTCACCCTCTTCTCAGAGCACGACACACGCCTGTCTCAATTCACCGAGCTGTTCGTACATCAACCCCTCGATGAGTTCGATGAAACGCAACCCGCCGATTTCTTCTTCGGCACCTCCTTCAAGGATGCTTATGTGCTGATGGACGTTTTCACTGGTCGCCGCCGCATCGAGACCTGTGTACTTCAGCTCTGCGATAGCCTGATGCACTTCACTTTGCCCTATCGCCCCGAGTATGGCGAAGGGGTGACGCTGACTTTCAACTTCGTGAAGCAGGGTTTGCACTACTCTCGCCAGCTATTCTTTAAGAAGCGCCAACCCAACCGCACCCTCGACCTGAAGTGGGAAGTCTTCCGCGACCGCTTGCGCCCGGGGCAGGAAGAAGAGTGGAAGCTCGTTATCAAGACGCCTCAGGGTTTGCCTGCTTCGGCCGAAATGCTGGCTACGATGTACGATGCCTCGCTCGATAAGCTTTTCCGCCACAATCAGTCATTGAATGTATATTTCAGCAGTCGTCTGTATAGCAGCTATCGCAATGCCAGCCGCTATGCCGATGCCTACTTCAATCTTCGGTTTCCGCTCGATACCAAGCGGGTACCTGCGTGGGCATACGACTACTTCTATACTTATTTCTCCGCTGTTGGCGAAGTCTTGTCCATTAGCGAAAATAGCCTGGTACTGAGACAGAAAACTGCTGATGCCCCCATGGCTCGTGGAGTGGAAGAGAGTGCTGATGCGGTCGAAGTGAAATATGTACCGGCAGCTGTGTTCGAAGAAGATCGTGAAGAATCGTTCATCACAGGTGCTTTGCCGGAGGCTCAGTCCGAGCTTCGCACCAATTTTGCAGAAACAGCCTTCTTCTATCCGCACTTGCGCACTAACGAGCAGGGCGAAGTAACCATTGCTTTCACCATGCCTCAAAGTCTGACTCGCTGGCGTTTCCGTGGTTATGCCCACACCAAAGATATGCTGACTGGCCAGTTGGAAGCATCGGCCGTTACATCTAAGGAGTTTATGCTGACGCCTAATCTGCCGCGCTTTGTGCGGGTGGGCGACCATACTCAGATAGCTGCTACCATCGCCAATCAGACAGACAAGGCTGTGAAAGGCACTGTTCGTTTCGTCTTGTTCGATCCCCTGACGGAGAAGGTCATCGACAGTCAGAAACAGAAGTTTACAGCCGATGCCCGTCGGACCACTTCTGTATCGTTCGCTTTCGACGTGGACGAGCGCTACAACCTGCTGGGTGTGCGTATCGTAGCCGATGGCGATTCGTTCAGCGATGGTGAGCAACACCTTGTTCCTGTGCTCAGCAACAAGCAGTACATTACCGAAACGTTGGCTATGCCTATTCTTGGTGGAGAGAGTCGCACCTTCGACCTTAGCCACCTGTTCAACGGTGACAGCTCCACGGCTACCGACCGCCATCTGACGGTTGAGTTTACCTCTAACCCAGCCTGGTATGCTGTTCAGGCGTTGCCGGTGCTGGCTCAACCTACTACCGACAATGCTATCGACTGGGCTTCTGCTTTCTATGCCAATTCGCTGGCTAGCTTCATCGCAGGTAGTCAGCCGCGTATCAAGGCTGTGTTCGACGCCTGGATGGCCGATGGTGGTAACAAGGAAACTTTCCTCAGCCAACTGGAGAAGAATCAGGAAGTGAAGAACATTCTCTTGTCTGAGTCGCCTTGGGTACTCGAAGCCACTACCGAAAGCGAGCAACGCAGTCGTATAGCCACACTGTTCGACCTCAATCAGCTGAACAACCGCAACCTTTCTGCTTTGACCAAATTGAAAGAGCTGCAAGGCACCGATGGTTCGTGGAGCTGGTACAAGGGCATGTCGGGTAGTTCCTACATCACCAGCTACGTGACCGAATTGCTTGTCCGCCTGCCACAGTTGACTGGCCAGCCCCTCACAGCCGACGCACAGACCATGAAGCAAGCAGCTTTCGGCTATTTGAACAACCGTGCGCTGGAGGCTTACCGCTCGATGCTGAAGGCCGAGAAGAAGGGCAGCAAGGTATCTTCCTTGTCCGACGACCTTGTACAGTACCTCTACCTCGTAGCTTTATCCGGTGAAAAACTACCCGATGCGAACCGCAAGGCGCAGGCTTACTTCCTGACGAAGATAGGCGGTAATCTGACGACTGCCTCCGTCTCGTGCAAGGCGCGTACGGCCATCATCCTTCTGTCCGCAGGCAAGAAGACCGAAGCCGACCGCTTCATAGCCTCGTTGAAGGAGCACCTGGTGCAAGAAGACGAGATGGGTGCCCACTTTGCTTTCCTCGACGCTCCCTACAGTTGGTCGATGATGCCCGTGCCCGCCCATGTCAAGGCGATGGAAGCCTTGCGTAAGGCTGGCGGTAACGATGCTTTGGTCGAGGAGATGAAACTCTGGCTGTTGAAACAGAAGCAAACCACTTGTTGGAAATCGTCGGTCGAGACAGCCGATGCCATCTATGCCTTGTTGTGTCAGGGCAATGATTTGCTGGCTACAGCAGGCGATGTGCGTATCACTCTGGGACGTGAAGTCATCGAAACCACTTCGCCCGCTGCCGATGCTACACCTGCTTTGGGCTATGTGAAGGAAACCTTTACTGAAGATCATCAGGCGCTGAAAGCCCGTCAGGTAACCGTTGAGAAGCTTGATGCAGGCATCGCCTGGGGAGCCGTGTATGCCCAATATCTGTCGCCCATCGCCGATGTGAAGCAGCAGGGCGGCGAACTGAATGTGGAGAAACGCCTCTATGTAGAGCGCTTGTCAGCCGATGGCCGACGTTCGTTGCAGCCCCTTGGTCAGGGAGAAGCCCTGAAGGTGGGCGATAAGGTTGTATCGCGTCTCACCATCCGTTTGGATCGAGCCATGGATTTTGTTCAGCTGAAAGACCAGCGTGGTGCTTGTTTCGAGCCGCTCAGTGCCTTCTCAGGCTATCGTTGGAGCAATGGATTCGGCTATTATGTCGAGGTGGAAGATGCCGCAACCAACTTCTTCTTCGACCACTTGGGCAAAGGCGTCTATGTGCTCGAATATAGTTACCGTGTGGCTCGTGGAGGTACCTACGAGGCCGGACTTGCTACGCTGCAATGTGCTTACGCGCCCGAGTATGCTTCGCATTCGGCAGGAAGAAAATTAATAATTAAAAATTAAAAATGAATAGTTGGAGTGGGGGTGAGGAGAGTTAGAGATAATCTTGTTTGATGCTCCCATCTTCCTCCCACACCCTCTAACTATTAATTATTAATTATTAATTTTTAATTCTAAAGAAATCGCCCTACATTTGCCCTTGTAATTTAGAATCCCAACTTTCGCAAGCTCAAGTTGCAGTTGACAAGCAACAAGTTGACGAGTTAACAAGGCGTTTGTAGCGAGCCGTTTCAAGCGGCACTTTATCAAACAGGGAGTTCCAGCCTAGTAGACTTGTTAACTGAAGCCTTGTCAACTAATAAGTTGAGCACTTGCGAAACTTAAGTTAGAATTAAAATAAATGAAGCGAATCATAACCACTTTATATGTATGTATGGCGGCTTTGGGAGCTTTGGCTCAGCCGCGTTTTACGTCCAATACCGAGATGCACAGCTTGGGGCAAATCGAGTGGAAACACCCAGCTACCGTGCAATACACCATCACCAACACCGGCGATGAGCCGCTGGTGCTGACTGATGTAGAGCCCGATTGTGCCTGTACGGTAGCCCAGTGGACACAGACGCCGATAGCCCCCGGGGCGAAAGGTATGGTCAACGTCACCTTCGATGCCGAAGCGTTGGGCACCTTTCAGAAGTCGGTAGCTATCTACACCAATGCCGAACCTCATATTGTCTACTTGCGTTTCAACGGTGAAGTGGTGCAGGAAATCAAGGATTATACCAAGACTCATCCCTACCTGATCGGCCAGATACGTATCGACAAGAATACGCTCGACTTCCCCGATGTCCACTTGGGTGAGCATCCGGTGATGCATGTCGGCGTGGTAAACTTGTCCGATCGTCCCTACGAACCCGTGCTGATGCACCTGCCTCCCTATCTGGATATGGAGGTGAAGCCTAATGTACTTCAGAAAGGTGAAAAAGGTATCATTACCCTGACATTGAACCCTGAAAAGTTGACCGACCTTGGTTTGACGCAAGCTTCCGTCTATCTGTCGCGCTTTGCAGGCGATAAGGTGACCGATGAAAGCGAAATACCTGTATCGGCCATCCTCTTGCCCGACTTTTCAGACATGACCGAAGCCCAAATGCAAAACGCACCTGGTATCCAGCTTTCGGCTACCGACATCGATCTGAGCAAGGTGCTGGCCAAACGCAAGAAAGCCAAACAGGATATTGTAGTAACTAATACCGGACGTTCACCCTTGCAGATCAGTAAGTTGCAGGTATTCCATCCGGCTGTGGGCGTCAGCCTGAAGAAGACTGTGTTGCTGCCGGGCGAATCGACCCGCTTACGTGTGACTGTCAATAAGAAAAATATCGGTACCCGTCGGCGTCATTTGCGTCTGCTTATGATCACCAACGACCCGATGAGACCCAAAGTAGAAATTAACATTAAAGCCAAATAATCATGGAACATCCCGAGAATAACGAAGCATACAAAGGATTGGTAGTCAACGCCGGAGTCGAACAACCCTCGACCGTAAGTCCTTATTTGAAGAATCGTCCGAAACGTAAGAAACGCGAACTGACGGTAGCGGAGTATGTGGACGGCATTGTGAAAGGTGACGTGACGATACTCAGTCAGGCCGTGACACTGGTCGAAAGCGTACGCCCCGAACATCAGGTCATCGCTCAGGAGGTCATCGAAAAATGTCTGCCCTATTCGGGAAGCTCCATCCGTGTGGGCATCAGTGGTGTGCCGGGGGCAGGAAAGAGTACTTCGATCGATGTCTTTGGCTTGCACGTGCTCGAACAGTATGGCGGCAAGTTGGCTGTATTGGCTATCGACCCCAGTAGTGAGCGCAGCAAGGGTAGTATATTGGGCGATAAGACACGTATGGAGAAACTGTCCGTACATCCCAAGTCGTTCATCCGTCCCAGCCCGTCGGCCGGTTCGTTAGGAGGTGTGGCACGCAAGACGCGCGAGACCATCATCTTGTGCGAAGCCGCCGGCTATGACAAGATCTTTGTCGAAACGGTCGGAGTAGGGCAGAGCGAGACGGCTGTGCATTCCATGGTCGATTTCTTCCTACTCATTCAGTTGGCAGGTACGGGCGACGAGCTTCAGGGCATCAAGCGTGGCATTATGGAGATGGCCGACGGCATCGTTATCAACAAGGCCGATGGCGACAACCTGGAGCGTGCCAAGCTGGCAGCAGCCCAGTTCCGCAATGCCTTACACCTGTTTCCTGCGCCCGAAAGTGGCTGGACACCTCAGGTGCTGACCTATTCGGGCTTTTACAACCTGGGTGTGAAGGAAATCTGGGATATGATTTATCAATACATGGACTTTGTGAAAGCGAACGGCTATTTCGAGTACCGTCGCAACGAACAAAGCAAATACTGGATGTACGAAAGCATCAACGAACAGTTGCGCGACAGCTTCTATCACAATCCGAAGATCGAAGCCATGCTGGCCGGTCAGGAACAACAGGTGCTGCAAGGCAATCTGACTTCGTTTGTAGCGGCCAAGTCGCTGCTCGACACTTACTTCGACGATATGAAACGTTGAGGCTGCCCGTTGCGTCAGAAGGAGGCGACAAAGTCGTCGAAGCTGACGTCGGTAATTCCTATCTTTTCTTTCAGACGCATCTTTTTGCGCGATATGCTTCCCTTGGCTATGTGGTAGATTTCTGCCAGTATGGCCAGGGGAAGTTCCATTTTCACTAGGCAGCAGAAGTCTATTTCTTCATCGCTCAGCTGGGGATAGGCGGTTTTCAGCCGTCGGGTAAAGTTGTCGAAGCAGGCGTCGGTGTTGTTGCGCAACGTTTGCCAGTCCTCGGGCGAGAGGTGCAGGGCGCCTGCCTGATTGCGGCTTCGCATCAGTAGGGGGATGGTGATTTCGTTCAGTTGCTTGAAGTATTCCAGACGCTGGTTGAGTTGGGCGTTTTCAAGCTGTTCTTTGGCTTCCTGCTCGCGCAGGTAGCGTATCTCCATCTCCTGCTTCGAAAGCTGGGCTTGCATCAGGTCACGGTTGAGCAGCGCTTGGCGGCGGCGTGTGTAGATGTAGTAAGCGCCCCACAGAATGATGAGTGCGCATACTACTGCCGCGAGTCTGTACACCTGAAGCATCCGGTGGGTCAGCTGACGTTCACTGTCTTCGATCTGTTGCTGTTGCTTGCGATATTCGCGTATGGCATGTACTTTCTCCAGCAGTTCAGCTTTCTTGTCTGCATCGAGCGAGTCGCGGTAGCGCACGTGTTCGCGCAGGAAGTCAATAGCTTTATCATACTGTCCGCGGCGGTTGAGCACTTCGGCCATGTAGCGGTAAGCATCCGTCTTGCGGGCCAGGGGAAACATCTCGGCTATGCGGCGGAAGTAGGGCAGGGCCGAATCGTTGCGGGCAATGTGATAGCGCACCCCTTGGCGTAGGGCATGGTAGTATTCTTGTCGACCGGCTTGGGTGGCAATGGCACGGTCAAGGTGGAGTAGGGCAGAGTCAGGCTGTTGCAGGTATAGGTGTACGACAGCCATTTCAGCTTGCAGTTCGGCACGCCGTTCGGGCGTTATGGCGCAGGCATAGCGATAGGCCGTGTGCAGTTCGTCGAGGGCTCGGGCGAAATCCTTTTTGCTTTTCTCCCGCTGGCAGCGGAGGAGGCAGATGCGTATCAGCATCAGGCTGTCCTGCTGTTCGGTGGCCAGTTGCTGGGCATTGTCCAGCAGTTGGTTTTCTCGTTTTTCAAAATGATTGAAGCGACAAAGGTCAGCTTGCGCAATGTCCAGTTCCATGCGGAGTCGTGGGGGCGCCTGGGCAGGCAGATAACGCTGTGCCTTTTCGTAACGTTCCTGTGCACGAAGCAGGAAATACCCCTGATGAAGTTTCTTCCCCTGAAAAAAACAGATCATGCTGACATGCAGCGAGTCATCAGCTTCGATGGCCTGCTGGAGGCCGGTTTGAAGCAAGCTGTCGGACAGGTGAACAGAGTCGTGCAAGGCGATGCTGTCCCAAAATTCATTCGGGATGTCGTCGTGGCGCTGGGTGCACGCGGTGAGCCACGAGGCAAGCAGGAGAAACAAAAGGGCGTATTTCATATGTAAATTGCAAATATAAGCAAAGGAAACCGCCGCAACAAATGAAAATCTTGTTTTTTAATGAAAGGATTTTTGCCTAGTTAGGGAGGATTTTTTTCCTAACTGGGGAAAAGTTTTTTCCTAACTGGGGAGGAATTTTTTCCTAACTGGGAAAAAATAAGGACTTTATTAAAGATTTTAGCAAAGTTGATAGTTAACAATGATTTTGGGATAGTGTGTATACAAAAATACCCAAGACTGTAAAAACAATCTTGGGTATGAGTATTAATTATATCCTATTACGGCTTATTACCAATATTGAGGATAACTGTTGTTGACATAAGTACCTTTTCCTACACGTTGGTTACACCAAACTTTGGCTGCAACATCAGAACCGGTTACTGCGTTAACAATTGTGATTTCACCCCAATTTGTCAACACACCATTTATACCTTTTTCACCAAGCGCGGTAACGTTGTTCTTTTCAAAGGTAACTTTCTGGCTACTTTTAACAGTCATATTTGCAGCTTTTACATTACTACCTTCTTGAAAGCTTACAGTTCCAGCTACATCCTCTACTACAATATCACCATTAACATTCAAGGTCTTACCTGCTACTAACCAAACATCTCCGTTTGAATAACCAACAACTTTGTTGACTTTCGTAAGGATTATGTTGCCGGTAATTTCTTGAACACCAACATTAAATTGAGTGTTTGCTGCACCGTCTGCAGTGTAGTTTCCATCAATAATCAAGGCATTGTGATTTAAATTGATTTTACCACTCTTAACGGTCAAATCACCAATCTTCGTCTCAATCGCTTTGTTCTCAGCATCGATTGCGTTATTTATGATTAATACGTTAGTATTTTCTGCATCAATAGCAGATTCAAACTTCATTAATTTATCTTCGCTGTAAGGAACATAAATACCATTGTCTTTATTGGGTTGCAAGGTATATGTTGTAGTAAATGTTCCATCACCAATATTGGCGTCTTTTCCATAAACAAAGCGTAAAATTGTAGTCGGACGGATACCACTCAAGTCAATGGCATTGTTATAACGAACCAAAGAGTTAACTTCGCAAATGAATTCTGCATTGTCTTTGTTGATAATTCTATGTCCACTTAATGTAGAACCTACATAGTCAGTGAATGTAGCATCAGCTTCATTGGTAAATGTACCTGCTTCGCTGTCGTTATCAATGTTACCTTTGTTATAGATGTCACCATGGTTAGTGAATGTTGCTCCTTCAGACATCAACAGTACACCATCTTCTCCTACAACACCATTACCATTAACTGTGATAGAAGCTCTGTAGTCTGCGTTAGCAGAACCATTTGTCAACTGTCCTCCTTCCAAGCTTAACTTAGTCTCTAAGGCAATATCCATTTTACCTTCGTTGAGGAATTCACCTTTGGCTACAACTGTACCATTAGAATTATTGTCGAGCAGTTTTATTTCAGGTACACGTTCGGGATGGAGTTCTCCTTCTTCGTCTTTCGGTTCGAACTGGCTGTATACATCACCGTAGAACCAAACGTTTTGGCTAAACAAGTTCAGTGTTGTTCCGTACAAGTTCAGTGTTGTTCCTACGGCAGTTGTAGCGTCAATCAAAGTCAAGCTTGCCTTACCCTTATTGCAACAACCTTGGGGCTCATTTTCAATATCAGCATCGAATACAACATTTCTGAACATGTAAGATACATTACGTTCTTCAATACCACCCAAAGTCAGAAGATTCTTTTCACCGTTCAAATCTTCATCGCTATTTACTATAACGGGGTTTGTTGAAGTCGTATAATATTCTTGTACTTGCTTGGTCAATGTGATGTTATCCAGCAGTTGGACTGTACGGGGAGCTACTTTTTCATCGTTAGCATTTGTTCTAGCCTTTGTAAATGCGTCGATGAATGATTCTTCATCGTAGGCGTAGTTTACGTTTTCAAATGTTGCAATAACAGTGCCGTTATATTTTACTTGATTGCCAATGAAATTCAGTGTTAAGTTTTTAGGTTTGTTGGCTTCAAATGTTATATTGTCTAATGAAGGAATATTGATTTCAGCTACACGACCATCCTTATCTACAATCAAGACTCTCATATCCTGGAATGTATTAGGTAAGAAAGGCACATAGAATGTTGTTGTGCCAAAATATGGAAGAATATTCAAACAATTACCTTTTTCGTCATGAGTCTTTACAACTAACGTAGAGGCAGCTTCATTACCCTGATAGCTAGTCATATAAACATCTGTTGTCAATGTACCGTTAGCGATATTTTCTTTGATTTTCTTGGCAGACAAAGCCATCTTTGTGATGAATGCCTTTTCGCCCTTGCTCAGTAATACGATTTCTTTGATATCGGCATTTCCGTTGAGTTTGAAATTGATACCAGAAGTCAGCATTTTGGTAGAAAAAGCACAAGCTTCGTCGCCACCGTTGATGGCAGCTACATAACCTACGTTGAAACTGTTCTCGCTCATCAACTGAGAAGGATCTGCTACTGTATATGAAGTAGTCAAAGTCTCATCTGCTTTAATATCCAACGTCAGAATTCTGTTTTGTTCTGCAGTTACAGGTGCATTCCAGAAGCTGTTATTATATGGGAAATATACGATGTATTCTCCAGCGTAGATTGTTCCATTGTCAGATTTAAACATACCTGTGGCATAATCAAATGACTGACCAGCTTTCATAGGTTCCCATCTAGTATCATTCCATTTAGCTACCGGAGTCAAATCTTCGTTCCAGTTGTGATACTCACCATTTTCGAGAACGCCACAGTGGAGTTTAGGAGTTTTTTCTCCTGAATACAGCCATCCTACGTGATCGAACTTGATGTTGGTATATACTTTATCGCCTGTCACATCAGTCGGTCCTCCATACTCCGGAGTACCTACACCTGTCCAACACAGACCAATGTTTTCTGTGCTAGTTACTTTCCCGTTTACGGTAGTAGGTCTCCAGAGAAATCCAGTTCCTTCGAACGCTTTCGTATTTGCGTCTGCCTCTATACTGACACCCAACATTGGGGCTTTAACCAATTCGCCCAAGCCATCATGTCCCACTGACGATGCTTCTTGGGTGAAATCTTCATTGGTACAAGCAACCATAGTTGCTGCAGCCATTGCTAAAAATAAATATTTGCTTTTCATTATCAAACTATTTAGTTAATATCCTTTCTTTTTCTCGATTACAAATCACCTCCGTCGCCTATGTCTTCACCTTGACTACCTGCAAATCCTTTCTCGATTGCCACCTCCAGAACTTCCACTTCCGGAGCTACATAA
>ULPI01005515.1_pt1 | contig 18291 bp, 23 predicted proteins | sample 1953381 | NCBI WGS metagenome assembly ULPI01 (sample SAMEA4835626, study PRJEB28245) | human gut metagenome | biome: gut microbiome; material: fecal sample | place: Denmark | collected 2008
GGGCAAAGTACTTTTATATGCATCCAATGTTCGATTTACCTCCTCACCCATTTTGACAATATTTTGCCCCTTCTTCATCTCTACACTAAGCAAAATACATTTTTTACCATTATTGGTTATGTAACTTTCAAATGGTGCATACTCTCTTTTTACATCAGCAATGTCTTTCAATCTTATATGGTTGCCCAAAGGATCAGTATAGACAATGAGTTGCTGAATATCATAAACTGTATTCAACGATTCTGCTACATAAATAGGTTGAGTATATGAATCATCTTTTATTCTTCCTCCTGATGTTGTGAATCCTTTTGCAAACAATTTGGCTGCTATCATCTGGTCGTTAAGGTGCGCCCATAAGGCGGTGTAATAAATATCTATTTAGCAATAGATTAGGTTAGAGTTCTATGAAAATAAGACCTACTGTCATCCGACTTATCCCAGAGGGAAACCCGAGGGGGAGTGTAGCATGTCGGAGAAGCCATAAGTCAGCCAACTGCCACGCTGCGACTGAATGGCAAGACAGAAAGACGGACATGAGGATGAAGCCTGAACTGGTTGAACAACAATCCAGTGGCACATACCAGGGCTGTGGCGGAAGGCAGTTACCAACGCCATATCGCATGTACCCCAGCAAGTGTTTAGGTTGTATGGGGCAAAGAACTGACTGCGACACGTCTGCAATAAGCAGATTAACGGACGAACGTTGCATCCGACAGTCTGTCATGCTTGTTATTACACCCGCTAAATGGGGATTGCCTAAACCGAAACGCCGAAAGGCTATAGAAGTCGTTCTTGAATATTCGGCATGGCAACGGAGCTTCCGTAGTAGTCCGAGCAGGGTAATGCCCTGCACATGGCGAAGGGAAGCAGTTATATAATCAATATAATCAAAGGAAAATGTGAGAGACATTATGAGAAATCCAAAGAATGTATTGAACAACTTAGTGAAACACAGCAATGTATCGGGCTATAAGTTCGAACGGTTGTATCGTATTCTATTCAATGAACAGATGTTCTATACCGCCTACCAGCGAATCTATGCCAAACAGGGCAATATGACCGCTGGGACAGACGGCAAGACAGTTGACGAAATGAGCATTCAGAGAATAGAAAATCTAATCTCCAAGCTTAGAGACGAAAGTTACAAACCCAACCCAGCCAAAAGGGTCTATATCCCTAAGAAGAACGGAAAGAAACGCCCGTTGGGCATCCCGTCTTTTGAAGACAAGTTGGTGCAGGAAGTGGTACACATGATACTGGAAGCCATATACGAGGGAAGTTTTGAAAATACCTCACATGGATTCAGACCACGTAGGAGTTGCCAGACTGCATTAAACCAAATTCAAGATACGTTTCTCGGAACAAAATGGTTTATAGAGGGGGACATAAAAGGCTTCTTCGACAACATAGACCATAACGTTCTGATTGGCATACTCGAAGAACGCATAGCGGACGAGAGGTTCATAAGGCTCATCCGTAAATTTCTGAACGCTGGGTATATTGAAAATTGGAAATACAGACACACGTACAGTGGAACTCCGCAAGGCGGCATCATTAGTCCCATACTGGCTAATATTTACCTTGACAAGTTCGACAAGTACATGGAGGAATACGCCCAATCTTTCAATAAAGGCGCAAGCAGAAGATTGGATAAGGATTACCGTCGGATTAAAGACCGTAAGAACAAGCTGGAAAAGAAACTGAAATCCGAAACCGATACAAAGGTACGGAAAGACCTTATTGATAAAATCAAAGGGTATTACCGACAGATGCAACAAATGCCTTGTGTCATGGAAATGGATGAAGAGTACAGACGGTTGAAATATGTCAGATACGCAGACGATTTCTTGATTGGGGTTGTCGGCAGCCATGAAGAATGTGGGCAAATCAAAGCGAATATCACACAATTCATGAAAGATAAGCTAAAACTTGAACTGTCGGCAGAGAAAACGCTTATAACCCAAGCACAAGAAAAAGCTAAATTTCTGGGATATGAAATAACCGTACGCAACTCCAAAGCCACCAAGAGAGATAAGAATGGAGTGCTCAAAAGAATGTTCAACCGCAAGGTTGTGCTTCTACTCCCGAGAGAGGTGGTCAAGAACAAGTTGATTGACTACAAAGCCATGAGGGTTATACAAACCAATGGCAAGGAGGATTGGAAGCCAAAGGCACGCAGTTATATGATGAACTGCAAACCGGAGGATATTGTAGCCCAATTCAATAAGGAGATAAGAGGATTCTACAATTATTACTCGATAGCGAACAATGTATCTACTCTTTGCAAAAGGTTCGGTTATATTATGGAATACAGTATGTACAAAAGCATCGCCAAAAAGCAAAGCAGCAGTGTACGGAAGATTAAAAAGAAATACTCGAAAGACAAAGACTTTGTAATCAGTTACACGGATGCAAAAGGGCAATGCAAATGCCGTGTGTTCTTTAATGAGGGTTTCAAGAGAAAAGACGCTCAATGTGATGCTAAATGCGACATAATGCCAAACACCAATTTTCTGCCAGCCTCAAGTCTTGTTGAGAGACTAAAGGCGGAACAGTGCGAGGTATGCGGAGCGCATGGCAAAACGGTGATGCACCATGTTCGTGCCTTGAAAGACTTGACAGGCAAGAACGAATGGGAACGCATCATGCTCAAAATGCACCGTAAAACATTGGCAGTCTGTCCAGAATGTAATGCTAAAATACATGGCAATGTATAACACTAAGTTGAATTATAACGGAGAGCCGTGTACATGGAGACATGTAAGCACGGTTCGGGGGCAGGCTCTCGGAAACCTACCGCAGAAATGCGGCAAGGCGCCGAGTGCCGAGCCTACGACATATTTGGCCAACTTATCCTGATTAAGTACCACCGAAATCTGTTCTTTCTGCATACCATATACAGTCATACGGCCTACACTTTTCACTTTACGCAATCTGTCTTGCAAATCATCCATATAGTCTTTCAGCTCACGATAAGTTTTATCCTGACTTTCCATGGTTATTAGCAAAGCAGAAGTATCTCCAAAGTCATCTAATACTTGAATTGCTAAAACATTAGCAGGAAGTTGTGATTTAAAGCCTGATATACCATGCTTAAATTTGCTCCAGAATTCATCCTTATTATTCACCTCATCATTGAGTTCCACCTGAATATATGTTATGCCATCCCGGTTAGTCGAAAAACTCTTTTCCTTTTTTACTTCTTTATAACTGAAAATATAATTTTCAAGGGGCTTCGTCACCTGTTCTACCATTTCCTCTGAGGTATTGCCTGGTGCTACTGCCACAACTAAGCCCTGACGGACAGTAAAATCAGGAAATTCATTCTTCCGCATTTCAGGAAGGCTGTATATACCTAATGCGACTAAACAACATACTACCAGAATAATAATCTGACGGTAGTGCATGGCCCATTCTACTGCATTTCTTTTTTTTCGTTTCATCTTTGTGAGAGTTTTTATTCCATAAATTCTTATAATGATATAACAGTACCTTCACACACCTTATGTTGACCGGATACTACTATTTCATCACCAGTTTGTAGCCCAGATTCAATCACAATACCATCAGCGATATATTTTCCACAAGTCACAAATCTTTTTATTGCCATACCATTCTGGTTTACCCATACAAAAGTTTTATTGTGCTCATCTATTTGAATAACGTTGGCTGGAAGTACAATGGCTGTTTTACATTTTTCGCCCATCACAAAAACATCCGTCACCATTCCGGGCAAAAGCTGATTATTTATATTTTCTACCATTATTTTTACTTCATACGAACGGGACAAAGAATTTGCTACAATTCCTTTCTCGACAACATAACCTTCAAAACACATATCATCTGCAGCAGAAATAATGACTGTCGCCTTGTTACCTATCTGTATATCGTTAATATCACTTTCCGGTACAAACACCTTTATTTTAACTTGCTGCATAGACACTAATTCTGCAACCGGCACTCCCGGAGCTACATTTTGTCCTATTTCCACTTTTTTATCTGCAATAACTCCACTAAATGGAGCTTTAAGGAAACAGTCATTTAATTTTTTCTCAGCCATTTCTTCCATTGCTTGTGCCTGCTGAAGTTTGCTTTGTACATCTACCCATTTTATTTCGGGCAAACTATTCTCTTCATACAGAACCTTTAGCCTATTATAAGCATCTTGTGCCTGACATAAAGAAGCTTTTGCCACATTATAGCTACTCTTAAAGGTTGTTGTATCTATAGAAGCTATAATTTGTCCTTTTACTACACGATCGCCAGTTTTCACATATATCCTGTCTATTGTACCCAATACGGAGAAACTTAAAGAAGTTCCATTTGATTCTTCAACCGTACCCGAATACCTCTTATCCATAGATAATGGAATGCTTGTTACTTGCATAAAATTCACCTTCGTAACCTTTCTATTAACAGCCTGATTAGCTGAGTTTTCCTGGCACCCTATTAAAAACATCGGTATAGCCAGGAATGGTACTAAACACATTTTCTTCATCTTCGATATTCATTATTTTTAATTAATACTCAGATTAATAGTCCTATCCATATTTTTTCGTCTGCAAATATCGGATATAAGAAATCATAGAAAAAGGTCATATTAAAGATAGAATTGTCCCTATTAATCAACAAAGTTGCATAATAGGAATTTATAAAATACATTTGTTTCAAAAAAACGAGTAAAGATGAAAAAGATAGAGTCTATATCAATTCAGCAGCTTGATAATAAAAAGCTTGCCCAAAACAGATTAAAATCTGACATATTGTTATCTGCTAACCTTGGTTTTGACGATACGCTATTCAAACATCCAAGCCGAATGGATGCATTCGCTGCCATTTTTTGTGTCAGTGGTAAGGCAGAAGTTCAGATAAACCTAAAGAAATATGTTCTAAAAAGCGGAACTTTAGCCCTTCATGTTCCTGAAAACATTATTCAGATCAATTCTTGTGAAAATCTGATTGTATATCCATTTATTATATCATCAGAATTCATACAAAAGATACATTTTGAAACCAAAGATCTGATGAACCTGTATATGGCAGCCAAAACTTCGCCTGTATTAGACTTACAATATGAAGATATTCATATATTAGAAAAGTACTATTATTTAATGGAGAGCATACTGCAATCGGAAACAACCTACAAAGACCGTATGATTATCGGGGTAACAAGTTCTTTTTTATATAAGATATATGATATACTTATCAAGAAACTAAAAGAAAAGGAGTACACAAGAAAAATACCCGAACGATGTGAAATTGTATTTGAAGATTTTATTAAAGAACTCAATCTATTTAATGGCACCAAACACTCTTTGTCATTCTTTGCACAAAGACTAAACCTTACCCCAAACTATCTTTCGTGTAGAGTAAAAGAATACAGTGGCAGAACTGCAACAGAATGGATTGAAGAATCTGTAATCCTTGAAGCCAAAACGATGTTAAAACATACCAACCTAACCATTCAGGAAATCGCCTATAAATTAAACTTTCCAACACAAACGTTTTTCGGCAAATACTTCAAACGTATAACTGGCATTTCACCGAAACAATATCGCATGTCTTAAAGAATATAACCGACTAAACTGTTATACTATAACTTGAGGAAATAATATACTGATCAAGAAACACACCACTTTTTACCAAAGCAACCTTTTTACTTTCCAACCACTTAACACTAGTTCTGCTAAAGAAATAACTACTTCCTCAATAAAAAAAGCCGCTGAGAAATCAGCGACTTTTTTTATTCATGTGGAGCTGGAGGGATATTCCCCTACTCTTTCAAACTACTGATTTATAGGACAGTGTATTTTTGTCTATTTGTCTATTCGTCTGTTTTTGGCGATTTCTGTCTGCTATATTTTTGAGGTTACATTGACCTCTCAAAGTTTTTATAATTAAGAACTTTTGACTTGAAATACATTATTTCCTGCTTATGCCTATTCAGTTTATTCAATGTTGAATGTGAATAATGACAAGCATCTGTATCGTTCAGGAAGTCATATAAATCTGTTATTTTATCTCCCCGCAACTTACTAAACATATAAGCCCTGTCGGAAGAAGATAATTGCATAAAATATATCAATGACACCAATTCTTCAAGGCTAATTGCCATTTCATCAAAAAAGAATGTGGACGAATTGTATAATATATGAATGTTGATATAATCCAATAATATCCACATTCTTCCTTTTTTGAAAGAACGTTTAAATGAATGAGGATTGTATTCTCCACGGTGTTTCATTTGCTCATACTGAACCGGATAGATTTTATCCGTATCTTCCTTAAACCCAAAGTGAAGTAGAATATCAACCAATTCCTGTCCTGCTGAATATTCCATGACGGCTATCCTCTTTTTAGAGCACACAATTTTTTTAACTTGCACTGATATTTATCCCAAAGCTCTGAGTCCAACTTTCTACCAGAAGGGTTTGTAGCATCGTCATAGAACCAGATCCGTACTATCTCATTCTTTTCATTGCGGTTAATTGAGGTTGGACTTGCCGCCAAACTTTCCAGCAATTTGTCCGTGATCCCCTCATAACGGCAAAAGAATGGGGAATTATCTTCTATCCTTCCATGTTCCTTGCTTCCTAAATAGGTATACTCCCGATTGAAAAAACACCATTCACCTTTATCGTTCCGCACCATACCATAGGGCAGATTGATTCTGAAAAAATCAGTCATAAAATCTATATTATTTTAAATCCAACAATTTCAAGTTCTTGTCTCCAAACAGAAGTTTTAACGCCTGCTCCTTTTTCTCATCCTTCAACTGAATGGTGATAGATGCAGTCACCTCCTCACTATCCTTTCTTGCCGGCTGGTAAACTTCTGGGTAAGTGAAAAGGTCTATCAGTCGCATTCCAAGACCTTTTGCCATTTTAGAAAGTTGCCATATAGTAAAATTGGTTATTCCATTAATAGCTTTACTGAACTGCGCCTGAGACATACCTGCATATCCAGCCACGGCAATCTGAGTTAGATTCCTGTCATTCAATATCTTTCTTATATTTTCAGTGACCGGATGCGGCCCCTCTGTTCTCTTTGCTTTCATACTTGAAATTTACGAATTGAATCCCAGCATATTATTTCTTTTAATGAATAATTTATTCAAAAAAACAGCTAAATAATTTCTTAAAACGAAATATTATTATTTCCTTTGCATCGAAATAAATCTTAGACAAATGTATAACAACGATTCAATCCCCACAATAGCGAAAATACGCTATAAGTTCCGTAAAGGCTACCTGCAGGTGAGCCTGGCAGATAAAACAGAACTAAGGAAGGAACTGATGCAGGCGTTAGGCATAAGCCGGCTGACGTATTTCTCAGTCGTGCTAAACCGCGGCATCGTTAACATCAGCCTCCCCCGCTACGAGGCCATCAACCACATCTTCGCCCGCCGAGGCATCACCGACGTATGGACCACCGAGGAAGCATAGCCACACTGACCGTCCGAGAGGGGCAAGTGGCCGAGCGCATCGCCTGGGGTGCCTCGCAGAAGGAGGTGGCCGATGACCTGGGCATCTCCCGCTACACGGTGGACAACACGTTGCGGAAAATCTATCAGAAGCTGCATATCGGCAAAATCAACGAGTTGTCGGCCTGGTGGTTCTGCACGACGTTCGGCATCAGCTTCGACCTCTCGCCACTGAAACGCACCATCGGAGCCATCTGCCTGACCTGCCTGTTCATCGGCGGGGAGATGATGGACAACTACCACTTCTGCCGGTACCGGACAGGACGAGTAAGAATAGAACACATCGAACGAATAAGAGAATAACCATTATGACCAAAATCAAAAGATACAAGCTCGATTCTGACATGTACCAGTTCCACAAGGACTTCCTCCGCCTTCTTCCTGACATCAAAATGGAAGGGATAAAAGACGGGCTGATGTGCGTGGTGAACCGTTATGTGACGATAGATATCATCGCACTTGACAAGGAATTAAGGCGTATATATCCAGACGAATGGGAGCACATGTCGATGATAGAGATGATAGAAAAGCATTACGGCCACGAGGCTGTACAATTCATAAATGCAGTTATATGATATACGGATATTTACGAGTGTCGTCAGACGAGCAGGACGTCAACTCACAGAAGCAAGGGGTCGATAAATTCGCCGAAGAGCACGGCTGGCATATAGACCAATACATCACCGATGAAGGCGTATCAGGAGGAAAAGACCCCGACAAACGAAACCTTGGGCCTCTGCTGAAATTGCTGCAAAAGGGCGACATCATCATCAGTTCGGAGATAAGCCGCCTTGGCCGTGACCTGTACATGGTGATGGACATCCTTCACTTCTGCATGGAGCGCGGCTGCATCATCTACACCGTGAAAGATAAATTCATATTGGGTGATGATATCCAGAGCAAGGTATTAGCTTTTGCCTTTGGCCTGTCCGCCGAGATAGAAAGGCAGATGATACGCCAACGCACAAAGGAAGGTTTGAGGTTGCGGATGAAAATAGGTGTGCTGCTTGGCAGGCCACCCGCTGTCAGCCCTTCGGTTTCCGAACGGTTTGAAGCCCAAAAGGAAGCCATCTTGGAGCAGCACCGTTGGGGCGTACCGAACAGGAGGCTGGCCGAGAATTTCCACACCACCCGCAACACCATCGACCGCTTGCTGCTATCATGGGGCGTGAAAGATTTCGATAAAAGCTGGTACAAAAGGATGCGTGAAAAGAAGAAGGCGGAAGCCAGGAATAATCGCATGATGAAGTACAAGGATGAACCATTCAAGTGCGTCAGCATCGACCGGGAATTGATGAACGGGCTGATATTGGAAGACTTGACAATCCCCCAGATTGCAGAGCGCCTTCCGCAATACAGCTACGAACAGATATATGACACCATCCTCTGCGACCTGGAGTTCAACAACCTTTACCGGAGGCACGGGCAAAAGAAAATAAGGAAAAGCAAATGACTGAAAGACCAGCGGCAAGGTACGCACGACCTGAAAGGCAGAAGTCTCGCATGACAGCCCGGAACAGACGGGCACACCTCCCCTCTACACCCGAATGGTAGCGGGCAAAGGGATATAAGTCCACACAAAGGCCTGGGAGCGACGGCGGTTCGATTCCGCCAAGGGGAGCCAGACGATTTATGAACCAACAAAAAAATGTATGAAGATGAAAACAGAAAAGCTTTCACTGGACACCCGCGTGGCCAACGCGCTGGTGGCCCGAAGTACCGAAGAGCGATGGCCGATGCACATCCAACTGGGCATCCCATTTCGCTCGGAGAATGATAACCACATGGTGGACATCACCGTGGAATATGAAGACGATTTCCCTTTCGGAAAGAAATTGGAAGAGACCATCAACCGAGTATTCAACTTAATCCCTGAAGAGCCATGACCGTACAAGAACTAATTGAGAGACTCGAAGAGTGCGACCCTGAGGCTGACGTAGTGATGGACGTTGGATTTATTAACCTTGTATTTGTCAACAAGGTAGAAGAGAATTACGAATATAATGCCGTCGTTATAAGTTGAATGTCTATGAAACGCAAACCTTTTACAGTGGATGAGATTGAGCAAATCCGCCTTCTCTATCCAGATCATAGCACACGTGAAATTGCGCAGCTGTTGGGACGATCAGAATGTAGTGTATATGGCAAAGCATTTTTAATAGGATTGCGAAAGTCCCCACAATATATTGAGCGCATAACCCGTGAGAGCGCCGACAAATTATCCAAGCTGGGTAGTGCCAACCGTTTCAAAAAAGGACATACGCCCGCCAATAAAGGACGTAAAATGTCTCCGGAAATGTATGAACGATGCAGCAGTACCATGTTTCGTAAAGGCCATAAACCTCATAACACACGTCACGACGGTGCTGAAAGTGTCAGAACAGACCTGAACGGACACAAATACCTCTACGTCCGCATTGCCGAGGGTCAATGGATTCAAAAGCATATTCTAATTTGGACACAGGCAAACGGACCAGTGCCCAATGGCCACAATATCGTCTTCCGAGACGGCGACACGCAGAACTGCGTGCTTGAGAACCTGGAGTGCATCAGCGATGCCGAACTGATGCGTCGCAATACGATGCACAACCTGCCGGAAGACGTGCAGGAACTGATATACCTGAAAGCCAGGCTGACACGAGCCATCAACGAAACCAACAAAAATAAGAACCATGAACGCACTTGACAGACTGAAGGACATGGTGAACAAGCCATTCCTCTATAAGAACGAAGAAGTTGTCATTCTGAACTACTGTGATGGTACAGGCGATGACGGCGATGAAGTGGAAATCTACCTGAACAACGGGCAGACGCTCGTGTTCAATTACATCAATCTTCCGGCCAAGCTGGAGAAGTTCAAGCCCGTATCGGCACAGGTCATCGTGCTGGCCAACAAACGGCTCGACAGTGTGTCGACCGTTAATCCTACCATCATTCAGCAACTTCGAGACACCGTGATGCAGCAGATTGAGGCTGTGAAGAAAGACCCGTCTGCAGTGTCACAAGCCAAGCAAGTATTTCAGGGTGTGAACACACTCGTAAACCTTGCTAAAACCGAACTTGAATATCGGAAGTATATGAATGAATTTGATAAACAACAAATTAACCAATGACATTATGGCAGCATACTTTATAAATTATATCATCAACTACTCTGCTTTTAATAAAAAGGGGAAAGAACTGCAGGAGTACATCAGACAATTCAATCAACGCTTCGTACCAGACGACTTATCGATGGACGCATTCAAGGCTGATGTCGAGAATGAGATAGCCAGTCTAAATGAAAAATATCCTCACACGATACCGATGGAACTCGACCACTACAATAATGGTGTGTATGGAGCTTGGATGGTGAGAGTGAAAGGCTACAACGACAAGGTTGTTTTCATCCTATCCTGGAAAAAAGTGCTGGGTACATACCAATTCAATGAAAATTCTTTATCGAATGAAAAAGAATCTGAGAATAGCTACCCAGCTACTCATCTAAGCCGTACTTAGACACCACCTAAAGTACCCTTAGGCATCATCTAAGTCCGGCTTAGGCAGCGGCTAATTAGCATATACTGATAATCAATCAATTACAAAAAACAAGCGAGTTATGAACAAACTTTACAATAATAGTATGAAGAAAGGCGCGCGCATCCGCGTACTAGCAACCGGTGAACTCGGTACCGTGGCCGAAAAACAACTAATCCGAAAGGGTGGGGAAACAAAAATCTATTGCAGGGTGAAACTTGATAAGAAACCCGAGCAGGACACCTGGTATTTCTCCGACCAGCTTGGCGATACGAAAGAAAGTGCTTTCATCACTTTCTGTGATAATACAGACAAAAAAATCATAGTAGGCGTGGAAATAGACCACGAAAAGGATTGTGTCAGCAATTTGAAGGTAGCCGGCATGCCGGACAAACCTGAGAAACACCAAGGACTGTACCGCTATCTGGCGATTACGTTCATTCAAGTGTTCAAGGATTCCCGTCCTTGCACTTCACGCCAGCAATAATCACCTTTGCCACCATGGATCTGACACCCTATTTACCTGACGATGCCCGCTCCTGGATTCCAGCCTATGCAGAACGTATGGGCTGGGATAAGTTGACTGAGTATTATGACCGAGTGTTCCTCCGGCTGGAGCGGATGCGTCCCGGCGATAGGCTGGCAGTCTTACAAGAAGTGTTGCCAGCCAATTACGACCTCTTCCTGCACTGCGCCTATACGGCGGTGTGCGAACTGGAGCGTATGGGGGTAAGTGCCTATTACTTCGACGAACTGGCAACCGTGATAACCCGACAATAATGCAGGATCAGGCCTGCACACAACATATACAGACTATGATTGACGAACGAATTATCGAACAAATCCTCGACCGTGCCGACATCGTTGATGTCATCGGAGGTTACGTCGAGCTGAAAAAGAAGGGCGTGAACTACACAGCCTGCTGCCCACTGCATCAGGAGAAGACACCCAGTTTCATGGTGAACCCGGCCCGCGGCACGTGGCATTGCTTCGGATGCGGCAAGGGAGGAAACGTCATCGGCTTCCTGATGAAGCACGACACGTTGACCTTTCCCGAGGCCGTCCGCTCCTTGGGCAAGCGATACGGCATCGAGGTCGAAGAAACGAAGCTGACGCCTGAGCAGGAACAGCAGCGTATGAAGTGCGAAAGCATGTACATCATCAACCAGCGATGTGCCGAACATTTTCGGGCGAACCTGCTCGATCCGAAGCACAAGGTGGCCGCCGACTACGTCAAAGGCCGGTGGGGAGAGGCATACGCCGAGGAGATGGGCATCGGATATGCGCCCGACAGTTGGGACGACCTGCTGCGCTTTGCCCAGGCATCCGGCCTGTCCATCGAGCTGATGACGGAGATAGGCTTGCTGAAGGAGCGTGAGAAAGGCGGGCTGTACGACTTCTACCGTTACCGTGTCATGATACCCATCCGCGACCGCTACCGGCGGATAACCGGTTTTACCGCCCGCGACATGAGTGAAGACAAGAAAGTGGCAAAATACCTGAACCCGATCGAGAGCGACATCTATCATAAAAAAGACAGCATCTTCGGTATCGACATCGCCATTCGCCAGGCCGCCAAAGAAGACAAGTTCTATCTCGTGGAGGGCGGACCCGATGCCATGCAGCTGCAACGCATTCGGGTGAATAATGCTGTTGCATCATTGGGCGGAGACTGGACACCCGGACAGCTGGAGCAACTGAAGAAGTACGCCACGAAGGTGTGCTTCCTGCCGGATGCCGACCCGCCCAAGACGGACAAAGGCGAGAAAATCGGCGCCGGCACCCACAACGTAATGCGTAATGGGCTGCTGGCCATGAAAGCCGGCTTCGGAGTCACCGTGAAGGAAATCCCCTTGGGCGAGGCGCAGAGCAAGAATGACCCGGACAGCTACTGCACCAGCATACAGAAGTTCCTGGAACTGGAGGAGGTTGATTTCATCCCTTGGTATGCTCGATACTTGTTTTCTGACATAAGTACCACTGAAGATCGGGGCGATGCGCTGAACAAGGTATGCGGCATGTTAGCCTTGGTTGGCGATGAGGTAAAGGTAAACATGTATATTAAGGATTTGCAGAAGTCTGTATATCCGGACAAAGCAGCTTGGACATCGGCTCTGAAGAGAGCAAAAAAACTGCGCGAGGCGGAAGTGGCACGCAAGAACCGCGCCAATCTCAACATTGACATGCTGGGTACCTACGGCTTCATGGAGATGAATGGTGGCTACTGCGCGCAGGCTGACAAAGGCTGGGATCAATGGAGCAACTTCACCATGACGCCCCTGTTCCACATCAAGGACTCACTGTTACCCAAGAGACTATATAGAATCAAGAATCAAAACAAAATCGAAGAAATTATTGAAATGAAACAAGAAGATTTAGTATCGCTTTCCAAATTTAAAGTAAAAGTGGAAGGCATCGGCAACTTTATCTGGTTTGCCACCGAAAAAGAACTGACCAAGCTGAAGATGTTCCTCTACGAGCAGACCGAGACCGCCATTGAGGTCACACAGCTAGGCTGGCAGCGTCAGGGCTTCTTCGCCTTCGGCAACGGAGCCTTCGACACCGAATGGCATGCGGCAGATGAGTACGGTATTGTCCGACTGAAGGACGGGAATTACTACCTGCCCGGCTGCAGCACCATTTACCGCGACGACGTGAAGCTCTTCCAGTTCGAGCGGAAGTTCATCCACACCACTTATAACAATGTCGGCCTGCGGGAGTACAGCGACAAGCTGGTGCAGGTGTTCGGCGACAACGCCAAGGTAGGTATCTGCTTCCTGCTGGCCTCGCTGTTTCGCGATATCATCGTCGGCCAGACCAAGAGTTTCCCCATTCTGAATCTGTTCGGCCCAAAGGGAAGCGGTAAGACGGAGCTTGGCCACAGCCTGATGTCGTTTTTTATTATTAAGAATATCCCGCCCAACATAAAGAATGCTACCATCGCCGCCTTGAGTGATGCCGTTGCCCAATGCGCAAACGCTCTGGTACACATTGACGAGTACAAGAACAGCATCGACCTCGACAAGCGCGAGTTCCTGAAGGGCTTGTGGGACGGCACTGGCCGTAGCCGCATGAACATGGATCGGGATAAGAAGCGCGAGATAACCAGTGTGGACTGCGGTGTCATCCTGTCCGGCCAAGAAATGCCAACAATCGACATCGCTTTGTTCTCCCGTCTGATCTATCTGACCTTTACAAAAACCGAGTTCTCCACGGCTGAAAAACAGGCATTTGACCAGTGCAAGGCCATGCGTGACCTGGGTTTGTCACACCTCACACTGCAGCTGCTTCGTCATCGGTCAAAAATGGAGACAGATTTTTCGGCCAACTACCGCCAGTGCATGAGTGATCTGAACGACCGGCTGAAGGGTGAGACCATCGAGGACCGCATCCAGCGAAACTGGGTGATACCTTTGGCAGCGTTCCGCACGCTGGAGGCAGTGCTCGATGTGCCGTTTACCTACCGCGAGCTGCTTGACATCAGCGTGGCCGGTATCATCCGCCAAAACCGTGAGTGCAAGAGTAACAACGAACTGGCCAACTTTTGGAATGTGGTCAGCTACCTCCAGCAGGATGGCGAGATCTTCCTGGAGTCAGACTTCCGCATCGACTATCTCGACCGGTTGAAGACCAACAAGGTTAAAGACCTGGTTTTCCAACGACCGAAACCTATCCTGCGAATGCGCACCGACCGCATCTTCATGCTCTACAAGAAGTTTTCAAAGCAAGTTGGTGACTCCGCCCTGCCAACCGAATCCCTCAGCTTCTATCTCGAAAACAGCAAGGAATACTTAGGTGTGCAGAACTCCGTTCGCTTCAAAAACATTCTGAAGGGTGTCGAGGTGACGAAGGAGTATGAAGCCGGTGGCCAGAAGGTTTACCGGAAAACCAGCATTACCAAACAGGCTCTATGCTTCGATTACTCGGAGTTGATGGCCAATTACAATATCAATCTCAACATAGATACAGGGGTATCTGATGTTGAAACCGATGGGGTGCCATCACCCTATACTTTTTAGTGTCTATCATAGTTGAGTGGGAGCCCTGGCCTGTGAAGGTCGGGGCTTTTTTCTATCCTCACAGAATGTATATTCCTCTTTCTGATGGGGCAAAAAACGCTTCTACACTTTCTACAACTTCTACAATGCTATAAATCAATAGAATAACCTATAAAAATGTCATCTACAAACTTCTACAAATTTCTACAAAATGCTACTTTTCTACTATTCTTCTACAAAACCATACTTTGTAGATGGTTTTTCTACAGATTTTGAAGGCTTGAATTTGAACTAAATACTTGATATACAGTGATAAATATGATTTGTAGAAAGTGTAGAAAGTGTAGATGGCAAAATGTGTGTGTAGAAATGTGCTTTGTAATGATTGGCATATTGTTTATATTTTGTATATTTGTATGAAAACCAATATATTAAATATGATAACTACACGAATCCAGTTACCCGAGCACCTTCGCGAATATATGTCAGCCAAATGCGAGTGCGACTCCGGAAAAGCTATACGCATCCCGGATAAGTTGGACCTATACCACTACATTTACGATTTACTCGAAAAGCGTCCAACCGATCATCCTATTGACCACGGAAATCTGGAGATAATTTTGCCAGAACGTAGTGTTGGCAAACGGCCGGAAAGCTATAACTATCTAGGAATTCGTTCACAACGAATAATCGCCAAGAAAATCGAAACGATGATGTGGGCAGAAGTGCATGATCTGCTTGATACGATGAAGCATCGTGAAGGGATCGACTACAAGGATGCGGTTCACCTATTTATCTGTAAGTATCGTATCGAAAGCCTGACAGAAGACGCCTTCTTGAAGAATTACTACCGATGGCGAGGTACTGTCCGCCGACGGGAAAAACGAAAATATTCGCGAAAATAATTCATGCAGCAAGTGTATTGATTAGTCCGTTTTCTGCACGAATAATGTGTCAAAGATGCGTCAAAAATGTTAAATATTTATATATCAGTATGTTATGAATAATATTGGTGGAATCCTAAAATGCGAGATTTGCCCGATAGACAAGGTCACTACTTTTTCGCATACGGAAACGAAAGTTTTGGTTTCTTCAGCGGATAATGGATCACTTTGGATAGATTTGCCTATTAGTAGGAAAAATACATCTTGTACCGCTACACCAGAAAGTAATGATGCCGGGACTGTATATCAACACAGCTGTAACACGCTGCTTCCCATGCCGTTTGTAACCACAAGCCTATTGGCTACTTTACGCAAATATGCAAAATGTGGATGCTTGATACGATACACTGATGCTAACAAACAACTGCGCATTCTTGGTACCAATGAATACCCTCTACTTGGTACATTGGAAGAATCTCCTGGAAACAATACTTCAGATCTGGCCGGTTTCCAACTGCGCTTATCCGCTACTTCTCTCACTCCGGCTCTTGAATATATAGAGGTGTAGCGTCCTTCTACATCTTGTATAACGTTTGTATCATTGCACCAAAATAACGTGCAATGGGAAAACGGATTGTTTTATCAGATTCTAATTTGAACCGATATGGTTTTCGGGTTCTCACTGAAGGAATTGATCTGGAAGCCTTCAAAAAGAACCCGATACTGCTGTATATGCATTTTCGTGACGAAGGTACTCCAATCTGGGGTAACTATAAAGCCATTGGACATTGGAAAGATATACGTGTAGAAGACGGTGTTCTGTCTGCAGAGCCGGTTTTCGATGAAGTGGATGAGCTGTCAAAGACGGTTGCTGCCAAATTCAATGCCGGAACGTATAATGCAGCCAGTATCGGTATTCGTATTCTCGCCACTTCCGGCGAGAAAGAATTATTGGTACCAGGTCAGACTCGCGAAACAGTGACGAAATGTGACCTGATGGAAGCCAGCATCGTTGACGTCCCTGCCAATGCCAATGCAGTCAGATTGTATGACCGCTCTACCTCTGTATGTCTGGCAGCAGGGATGGAGAATAGTACTGTGCCAGAACTCACATTACCAACATCTGGAATTATGAACTTTAAAACGAAATGGAAATCTGTTCTCGCCTTTCTGAAGATTGGTGAGGATAAGGCCGATGTGACTGCCATCACAGATGAGCAGCTGGATTCTCTTGATGCAGAGCTATCTCGCCTGCAGGGAGAGAATACACAGTTGAAGGCCGACAAGGAGAAGGCAAATGGAGAACTCTCTTCAGCCACTAATGAAGTGACCACACTGAAATCCAATCTTCAGAAGAAGGAAGGTGAAATCAGTACCCTCAAGACAGACCTTCAGAAGAAGGATGATGAGATCAAGCAACTCAAGGAACAGGTTGAAAACTTGAAGCAAGGACCTGCCGGCAATGACGGTAACCTGACACCCAAGTCTGAACCCGGTTCTGATGAGAAAGAAACATTGGCCGAGTTCGGAGACAAGAATGCAACCGATTATGAAGCAATGTCTGCCCGATTGAAAGAAGAAGGCCTGATTTAAAAAACAACAAAGAAATGGCAACACCTAAATTAATTGACGTCAGCAAGCTCAATGAAGCGATGACGATTTATGACAAGACCTTGCGTACATTGCCTTATGCCACGTTGAAAGATGTGGCTGCAATACTTCACCTTAACCTGATGGACTTGCAGGGCAAGCATGTACGAATCAACGAACGTCGCCATGCTGGTGGTACCCAGTCTTATAAGGTAGGTAAGGATTTCAGCATGGTAGAAAAGCTTCTCACCTTTGAACCTTCGGCTATTGAGCCAAAGGATGTGGTGTGCATCACCAAGGAAAACAGTCAGGTGTATAATGACAATGAATTGCTTGTCATTGGTGGTACACCTGTAAGCAACGTCAACAAACGCCATCCATTGGAAACCCGTGTAGCTTTTACGCTGGTGAGGAATCACGCTGAAGATGTAGTATATGCCATGTTCCATGCCGAACGTGACGAAGAAAGCAAATCACCGGACGGTGCATTTGACGGCTTTTTCACAAAAGCTGATATGCTTATGGCATCTGGTGACATCAATGCAGCCCGCGGAAACTTCTCTGTCAGTGGTGAATTTAAGATGCCGGAAAGCGACACAGACTATGCGGCATACGAGAATTTGGTAGAATGGATCGGTGGAACACACACTTTCTTACGTAGCAGTATCGGTGGAACACCTCAGCTTTTGTGTGCCAATACCGTATTGCTTGCGGCACGTGCTGCCCTCCGCAACAAGTTGAGGATGCAAGAATATCCATCCATGCAACGTATGATAGAATTGTTACGTGAAGACGCCATGTGCCCCTCTCTTATTGTTGA